>JABAOH010135135.1_pt1 | contig 67573 bp, 64 predicted proteins | sample 7062181 | NCBI WGS metagenome assembly JABAOH01 (sample SAMN14538630, study PRJNA623070) | marine sediment metagenome | biome: marine biome [ENVO:00000428]; feature: marine pelagic biome [ENVO:01000023]; material: deep marine sediment [ENVO:00002113]; isolation source: pool of 5 deep marine... | reverse complement strand
TGGAAACGCTTTACACCAAGATCATGGAGGTCGATGAGGTGATTAGAGCGGGAGTCAACTAAGGAGGTACTGCCATGCGTTAGTTATGGCACGTACATACCGAAACACAAAGTACAAGCGCTGGCAGTGCAAAGAAAAGAAGTGGTTTCGTAAGAAGCACTACAAGACTCACCGCCAGAAGACGAAGCAGCTCATTCACATGGAGCTGTATGATGATATACCACGTCTGAGAAAGACTTGTGGCTGGCTGACGTGGTAGATGGAAGGTACCCGGCCGGATGAGGAGCCTGGTTCGAAACCAGGTAGCACGTGCGCGTGTTGGGGGTTCGAGTCCCTCACCTTCCGCCATAGTAGGTAATCTGTTCTGGGAGCAGCACCGCCTGGAAAGCGGTTGACGTGAAAGCGTTCTGGTTCGATTCCAGTGCCTACTGCCAACTAAAAGGGGACAACATGGAGTACGTCTATTTGGCTGGTCCGATTACGGGCTGTACTGAGGGCGAAGCGAAGGACTGGCGTAAGTACGTGATCGAGCACCTTCCTGAAGACATGGTAGGTGTAAGTCCACTACGTTCTGAACCAGCAGTCGATGGAAAGTATCAGGAGGTCTACGAAGACCTACGATTCGGAACAGCGGCAGCTATCAACGGCAAGAACTGGTTTGACACCAATCGAGCTGATATCGTTCTTGTTTATTTGCCCAAGGCAGCACGTCTGGAGAGAGGGCTATCTATTGGCACGATGTTCGAAATCGGTTGGGCGTCTGCGCTTCGGGTTCCAATCATCGTTGTAACAGATGACGAGAAGATTCGACGACATCCGCTAATGCAGAGGAATGTAAGTTGGATCCTACCGAACTTCGAGCAGGCTTTCGAGGTTATCGAAGGTATCTTGGGTGTATACAGGTGATGAATGAAGGAGCAGGTACGGAAGATTCATGAGTTGGTGATGGAACTCTCGGACGAGTTGTTCGAGTACCTTATCAAGAAGAAGTCTGTACCTCCTACTCGCATCGCTTACTACGCCTTCTGTGCAACCGTGGCACGACTTGGTGTACAGATTGGTATTCCTCCAGAGGATGGAGCCAAGTACATCAAAAGCTTCACACAAGCCATGCACGCCACAGAAAAACGCCAACAGAAGAATCTTCTCAACTAGGAGGTGAGTGTGCAGATTCTAGACATTGTGACGTATCCGGATAAGCGACTTCGACAGGTCGCAGAACCCGTAACCGAGTTTGATGAAGAGCTACAAGAGCAGGTGCAGTCTATGGTTCTGACCTGTCAGGTCTACAGAGCCCAAGGACTTGCAGCTCCTCAAGTAGGAATCAACAAGCGGATTTTCGTAGCTGTAGATAGTGGTCAACCTCAGGTCTACATCAATCCGAAGATCATTGAGGCAGAAGGAACGCAGCGAATGCAGGAGGGCTGCCTATCATTTCCTGGTGTACATGAGGTTATTGAGCGTGCCGAAGATGTAACAGTAACCTTCCAGGATGAAGAAGGTGAAGAGCGCATCATGTGCATGGACGGGCTTGAAGCTGTGGCAGTACAGCACGAGCTAGATCATCTTGATGGTATTCTGTTCATTGATAAGGTGAGTCAGCTCAAGAAGCGTCTCATGCTAAAGAAGCTTCAGAAGACTACGAAGATGCCTAAGCCCAAGAAGAAGGGACCTTCCAAGCGAGTCGCAGCCCGAAAGGAACGGAAGCGGCAAAAGAAGCACAGAAAGCGTGCATCATAGGGTAGGTAACGCGGCCATGGAGGTCGTCACGGATTGCTAATCCGAGGGCAGTCGCAAGGCTGTGGGGGTCGGGTCCTCTGCCTACCGCCAAGGTTCTCCCGAGCACACGCACTACGGTGAGGAAGGTCGGGACTCCACTGCGAAAACGTAGGAGGCGTGAGCCGCATGGACTACGGAGGGAGCAAGGCGAACAGACCGGAGTCGGGGCGCAGGGCGTTGATGGTCGGGTAGCTGCCAACAGAAGAATGTGTGCATAGAACAGAATCCCGCCTACGGGGAGAAACCTTCTTGACAACGTAACTTCGGAGTGTTATCGTGACACTCTTACCATTGGCCCTATCGTCTAGTACGGCTTAGGACGCCAGCCTCTCACGCTGGAAACCCGGGTTCAAATCCCGGTGGGGTCACCAATGCGGGTGTAGTTCAGTGGCAGAACGTCAGGCTTCCAAGCTGAATGTCGTGGGTTCGAATCCCATCTCCCGCTCCAACTTTCCCTCTTGACTTCGCGTCGGGAGTGGTTATCCTGGGAGGTAGCTTAGCCTGCCTCCTGCGGAAGAGAGCCCTTGCACCTCTGAGGATTGCAAACTGGCTGACACTGCAAGCACTGTCAGTCGGCGTAGAAGCAGGAGGCTCAATGACACGGTCCATCTGGCGATGGCATCTGATTGCAACCCAGGTTGAGGCAGGTTCGATTCCTGTCCGTGTCTCCAATGCCCTAGTAGCTCAATGTGTAGAGTCCCTGTTTTGTACTCAGGTGGTTGCAGGTTCGAATCCTGTCTAGGGCTCCAAGTTTTCGGTTGTCGTTTTTGTCTCCCCTGGGACGGGGAAAAGGAGAATGTCATGGCAAACCAGACTCTATTCGGTTCAAACAAGGGTCGTCACCAGAAGGTGCGAGAGGCGGATATCGTAAACGCTGCGGGCGGTCGTGCGTACAAGCGTTCTGATGAGCAGGCTTTGGCGCAGTTCGCTGCAACGGGCATGTTCAAGAACACGTTCTACACCGACGCGCAGTCTCAGATGGACGAGGTCCTACAGCTGGCAAAGCGTGTAGATCCGATCTTCCTCGCGAAGGTTGCTGTCTACTCTCGACAGAAGGCGTACCTCAAGGACATGCCTGCGCTCTTGCTGGCAGTTCTGTTGACTCGGGACACCGAGTTGTTCAGGGCTACCTTCCCGCTAATCATCGACAACGGTCGTATGGTTCGGAACTTCGTTCAGATCATGCGCTCGGGTGTGGTTGGTCGAACCTCTCTTGGTTCGGCAGCGAAGAAGGCTGTCCAGCGGTGGCTAGAGCGGTCGTCTGACGACTACCTGTTCAAGGCTTCGGTTGGTAACAACCCATCGATCGGTGACGTCATTCGTCTAGTTCACCCTGCTCCTGGCACGGTGGCGCGAGACAACCTCTACGCGTACCTCTCGGGCTTCCCGGAGAAGAAGGACGCTACCAAGAAGCAGCTCAAGGCTGGTCACTTCTGGATGCGTTCGAAGCTCCCACGGCTTGTAGCTGCTTTCGAGCGGTTCAAGAGGGCTGATGCGGGTGACCGTAAGATGCCTGACCTTCCGTTCCAGCTTCTGGACTCGGCAGGTCTGTCGAAGGAAGAGTGGGCGCAGATCGCGCGTGACGGCAAGTGGATGTTCACTCGTATGAACCTCAACACCTTCCAGAGGAAGGGTTTGTACGAAGACAGGAAGCTGGTCAAGCTCATCGCTGAGCGGCTTTCGAACAAGGAACTGGTACAGAAGGCACGTCAGTACCCGTACCAGATCTACACGGCCCACAAGGCTACCCAGGCTTCGGACCTACCAGCGGCAATCGTCGATGGTCTGCACGACGCTCTGGATCACTCTCTGGGCAACGTCCCAGAGTTCGAGGGTAGGACGGCTATCCTAGTTGACGTCTCGGCGTCGATGGGTTGGGCGATGAACCGTGCAGAGCGCGGTTCCTACCGAACCAAGGCAACGGTTTCGTGTCGTGAGATTGCAGCTCTGTTCGCATCTGCAGTACTACGAGCAAACCGAGATGCGGTTGTCTACGCATTCGACACAAACGCTACGCGTGTACGGTTGAACGCACGAGACACCGTGTTTACCAACGCGGCCCAGATTGGTCGCATCTACGGTGGTGGTACGAACATGAGTGCTGGTCTCCAGAAGCTCATGTCGGACTTCAAGGGCAAGTCCTTGCCTGACAACGTTGTTATCGTTTCTGACAATGAGTCGTGGGCTGACGCGTACGGCTACGGTTGGAAGGGTACCGGTTCCATGCACCAGTGGGCCGAGTACAAGAAGCGGAACCCAAAGGCACGTCTCGTGCTGATTGACATCACGCCTTCATCCAACACCCAGTTGGAAGACAGGGATGACATCCTCAACGTAGGTGGTTTCTCTGACGCGGTGTTCGATGTTATTGCAGGGTTCACTAAGAGTCGGGGTCAGAAGGCCTTTTGGGCACAGAAGATCCGGAACGAGATCAGCCTCGGCTGATTCTTCACCCGGGGCGCGTGATCCGTCCCGCTTGGGAAGCAAAGTAGGGGAACTCCTTGGCCTAACGGGCCACTTGCGAGAGGGAGAGAGAACCTACAGGTCACACTTTCCGGGGCGTTGATCCGTCCCTCCTGGTGGAAGGGAAAAACAGAGAACGGAATGCTGCGTTGTGGCTTGTACGTTCTCTGTGATCATTATGCCTCGGAAGCGTAGATGGCGACGCACTCGGTTCGTACCCGAGAGAGCAGGGTCCAAGTCCCTGTCGAGGCTCCAAGAACAAGTCAGGCTCTGGATCTTGATAGTAAGTAGGGAGAGTACCTGACACACTCCCTACACTATTCGGGTGTCCCACGGGTTGGGCAGCGAGTCTTTGAAACTCGTGACGAAGGTTCGAATCCTTCCGCCCGAGCCATTTTCATCTTTCTCGATACTTGCTGTCCCGGTATGGTGCCGGACCAACAGATGCGCGAAGAAGGATTACATCAAAGACCTACTAACCAAAACCCACAAGGTGGGTCGGTCTACCCACCAAAATCTTTGCCAGATGCCGTGAGGGAATACATCAACCAACAGCTTGGGGAACGCGTGATGGCGCCCCTACTCTCTTGCACTCTTGCTGGCAGCCAAACTTCATGTTGGCTCACCTCCAGGCCCCTCGTCTCTTTGCAGGCGGGGGGCTTTTTCTTTGTGAGTTGATACCTGTGGGCTTTCCTGCTACACTACACACGTGATTCGTGTAGGTTGGCCCGCAAACAGAGACAAACGTCTGGCTCAGATCTGGCGTGTGCTGGACTTGAGTGGTATGACGAAGAGCGTTCGAGAGTCTCGAAACTTTACACGTGCGGGGTTCATGTTCTTCAATGGTTCTCGCATACAGTCACTTCGAAAGACTGTTCCCCTAGGAGAACTCTTCACACTTGAACTTCGATTCCCCAATGGTGTAACGAAGACTGAGAGTATTATGCTGGTACCTATCGACCGTACGCGACAGTTGGAGCAGCGCTCGAATGAGCCGCGACAGCTCAACTATCGTGGCAATAGCAGGGTACAGCCATGACCTTTGTACCTTCGTTCAAGTGTCAGTATTGTGGTGAAGTGAAGGCTGCACAGGTCTCTGGGGATCAAGGGCTGTTCGTACCTTGCGACTGCAAGGAAGCACGGGAAGCATGGGAGCGACAGCACCGCGCTACGATGGAGCGTAGAAAGAAGGCACGCGCGCGCAGGCGCAAGGGAAGTAAGCGATGAAGTGGTACCACGCATTCCTGTACGTGTTCTCCATCATTTGGAACATTACCATCTGCTGGCCTGCAGTGTTGTTGATCCGCCTCTTTTGGGGCGAGAACCTTCGCTGGGAGCAGAACCCGAACCCTGAGGTGGGTGACGGGCCGTCGTTGTGGTGCGACCTCAAGTCGGATTCGTGGCCAGCGCGCACATGGTATCGCAAGAAGGTAGACGGAGAATACGTAGAGAATCCTGCTTGGGCACAGGAACGTTATGGAAAATGGCGTACTTGGGGAGGCACTACCTTTGGGCATGGCGGATTTTACGGACCCGGCAGGGTTGTAGCGGGTGAGTGGTCTGGTTTACAAGAACATGAACATGTTCATGTAGAGCAGTTCGAGTCGGCGATGCTTACAGGATTTTTGTATGGTTTCGCGTTCTTTATCACGCTGCTTATATTGGGCCATACAATCACTGCTATCGTTGCCGGGTTGATCGCCTGGTGGGCAGGTTGGCCTGTCATTGGCGTTTCAAACTGGTGTACAGCTTTGCTTCGTGGTGAGCCAGGCTATCGTGGATCAATCCATGAAGAGCTAGCCTATCACGAAGGCGATGAGTATGAGAGGGACAGACATGGACACTAACAAACCACTATCAGCAGATCAGGCAGCAAGGGCCGAACAGGCGCTAGACACAGCTTTGGGCAAGATCGAGGAGGTCAGTCCTGAGCTGGCGAAGAAGATCCAGGAGAAGTATGAGCAGGATCGTCGAGAGTTTGCTCAGGCAGCTCAGGACTTCTGCCCATCCCAGGATGCGGACTACTGGGCCAAGAAGTCTTGCCGAAAGTGCTACGGTCGGGGTATAATCGGTACGAAGCATGTCTTCCTACGAGGTGCCAAGGCCGAGTCTGGTCTAGATTCTGAGACGGGCCAGAAGGTTTACACCAACTCGATGGGGAAGCAGGAGCTTCGCTGTACCTGCACCTCCAAGAACTACCAGAAGTGGCTGGCTGAGTTCCGGCTCTTCTACAACGCGCTGAAGGCGCAGATGGCCGAAGAAGGGGAACCAGATGACGAATCTCTTGAAGAGAAGCCGAGCGAGGACAATGCCACGCAAGATCAAGAAGCGATCGGACTACATCCGTGAGCACACGGATACGGTGAAGGTACCGGGCGAGCGGGAGCCTACTTCTACGGGCTACCGCGTTTCGTCTTTCAAGAACGGAAGCTTCGAGACCTTCTACGAAGTCATGATGGCTGGTACCAGTACCAACAGATATCGACACGAGAAGAAGGACAAGGTTGTGTGGGTACTTGCTGGTCAGGGTTTCCTAGAGCTACAGCGTGAGGGAGAGACCTCTGCTACAAAGCGTCTGGTGCCTGGGGACCATGTGGCTATCCCACGCGGCAGTAGTTTCCGAATCACCACCACCTCCAAGCAGACCCTGGAGATGTTGGTGACTCAACAGGCAAAGTACGAGGCAAAGCTCGAAGTGGTGGAAGAGTTGGAGACTATCTGCGAGGTGACAGCACAGGATCTGGCAGAGCCATCACTAGATGAGCGGATGCGTAGCGTGGTTGACTTCCGGCCGCGCAGGGGGTCAAAGGCAGCGAAGCAGCAGGTAGCTGATCGTGCTGCAAGAGGACGTGAGGGAGGAGGACGACCTCCAGTAGATCCTAGGTCTCCAACAGGTTTTCAAGACGTAAATCCTGAAACCATGGGATTCCAACAGGGAAAGAACGCGCGGCCTACAGGCGGCAAGTTTGACGATGCAGGAGCAGGTTGATATCGAATGGAGCTTTACCTTCGAGAAGAGCTACTGATCAAGGCAGATAGGGTCACCCAGCCTATACCAGGCCGTCCGCACGGTGCAGGTGGTGGTGCGCCTACTGCTCCCGCAGCTCCCGCAGGACGTACCACGCAGCGTCTTCCTGCTGCAGGTGGTGGTGCGCCTACTGCTACTAAGACAGCACCTATGACAGCAGTTCCTTCTGACGGTGGTGGTGGCGAACCTTCCTCACCTGAAAGTCAGGCTCGTAACATGCAGCCTTGCTCGGTAGGTGGTAGAGCAGGGCGCTGTGAAGAGTTGGGAGGTCCTCCTGGCGGTGCAGATACACATGAAGTCGGCAGCCAGTTCGAGGTAGAGCACTCACGACGGTTGGCGGCCCAGGGAGCTGGTGCGCCCAAGGAAGAGACTACAGCACCTGCTGAAAAGATGTCTCCAGAGGAAGCAAAGCAGGCTGCTGCAAGTGCTGCGCCACACATGTCTAGCTTGGTACGTGATCGGACAACACAGGGTGTGACATCGATCAATCCGGAGGACTATCCGGAAGATACACACCCTATGGATCACTACAAGGTAGCCACTGCTCTGGAAGCGCGCGGTGAAGGTACTGATGGTGCGAAGGAGCTTGCTGAGGGACATCGAAATATCGCGCGCCAGCGCTCAGAAGGAATGTCTCCGGAGGAGCATGAAGAGTTAGCACAACAGCTGCATGCTGAAGGCATGAGTAGTGAAGCTTCGCATCATGATCAGGTAGTTGGAGAGCATCGAGCAAAGGAGCGAGAAGCCGCACAGGCAGAGTTCAAGGAAGCTGTAGATCCAGAGTTCGATGAGCTTCTTGACCAGTTCGACGATCGAGAGAAGGCGCGTGACATTGCCAAGCAAGCCCTAGAGGATTACAAGGCCAAGATTGATCCTGAGACCGGCGAATGGTCTGCGGAGAAGTACGAAGAGCACAAGGAGCAGAAGAAGGCTCACGAAGCTAAGATGCATGAGCACGCGAAGGCCCGTCCGCGTAAGCCACCTCCATTTACTGAGGTACCACCAGATCCAGAAGACTATCCTGAGGACGGTAAGAAGTACAAGGAAGCCCAGACAGCACACGGTAAGCGTAAGAAGGCCTCTCAGGATGATCACTCGAAGCATAAGAAGGACGACTATGAGTGGAAGCAGAAGGATCAAGACCTGAAGGACGAGTATTCGGAGTACAAGGCGCGAGACAAGGATTTCAAGGAAGCTGAGGGTCAACGCAAGGAGCGAGTTAAGAAGGAAGCCGCGGAGAAGAAGGAAGCTGAGAAGCGCGCCAAGGAAGAAGAGAAGGTAGCGGCTAAGGAAGCTGCTGAGAAGCCTCGCTCTCCTCAAAGTGACATGGAGCATGCACAGGTCGCTGGTCATCGTGCAGACGCACACAAGCTTCATGAGAATCTTCAGGCATGGCTAGATCACTTGGAGGGTCCTACTTCAGACTTCACGGAAGAAGAGAAGGAACAACTGCGTTCAAAGATCAATACTGTGCGTAATGGCCTGCAAGCGCATATGAATCTTCAGCATGTACCTGCCAAGGAACATACTTCTGAGTTGAAAGAACTTCAGCGCATCGCTGGCGAACATGGAAAGAAGCCGCCAGAAGAACCTCAGTTGGAAGAGGGCGAGGAAGCTGCACAAGAGAAGAAGAAGCGAAAGCCGATAAACTACGCTGCGATTTTTCGTAAGTGGTTGCAGCGCGGTAAGGCCGTTGGAGCTGCTGCTGGTGATCCTACTGGTCGAAGCGCTGGTAGGATTGGTGCAGATCTCATAAGCTACGGGGCCGAAGGCGTTGTTTCGTCTGCTGAGCACTTGATTGCTAAGCCTAGACGACGTGCGAAGGAAGAAGCAGCGCGAGGTAAGAAGGGTCGAGGTACGGAGGAAATGATGTCTAAGGATCCTGGTGATCGGCCTTTGACACTTGGAGAGCAGGCTGAGAAAGAGCGAACATCTAAGGGTTTGTATTTGAGTGTAGATGCAAATCTGGATCTGCTCAAAGCTGTGCAGGTTATTCCAAATACTGCTACGACGACTCCTTCCGATAAGACAGCACAGCGCCAACTCAAGACGTCTTACGCTAAGCACCCAACAGGTGTAATGGGTGGCGCAGGCATCGTGATGGAAGATGATCCGGATGTAGGTGCGCGCTGGAAGCATGCGCCTGAGGACTCTGTGGAAGAAGAGTTGGAGGAAGAGCGTGAGATGGAGGCGGCAGCGAATAAGGACGTCAAGAAGTCTATGCTTGTAGATGAAGTCCCTTCTGGACTGTCGATGTTGTCATCTCTAAATAAGTCTTTGGATGCAGAGTTGTCTACTTTGCGGTATAATCCTCGGGAGGTAGAGTTCATGACAGATGTGATGGGTGCTTCTCGGGATGATATTCGCAAGGGACTTGTGCGTATTATTGGACGGGACCGACATCGTTTCCATGAGTGGTTGATTGATCGTATGCGTGCCTCTATCGATATGACAGGAGTCAGCATTGGCTAGAAGAACTGTAAGCGCTGCAGAATGGACGGAATGGGTTTCTCGGGTTGCCTCCTGGCAAGATTCGACTAAGGATATTCCGCGTCTAGTACATGATGACATCATGAAGGCACGTTTGCGTCCAGAAGAGGCTGCGCGTGGTTTCAAGGCGTTGATGCACGATCCTCTAGCGGTACAGTACGCCATGGGCTACAAGGATCGTAAGTACTCGTTGACATATGATGTACTAAAGAGGATTCCTCATCAGTTGAGTCTGGTGGGTGCTATCATCAACACGCGTGTGAACCAGGTGGCTGCGTTTAGTGTACCGTACCGCACGTCGAAGTCGGTAGGCTTCGTCATCAAGCACAAGGACCCAACACATCTGACTACCAAGAGTGAGATGAAGTTCATTCAGGACTTGGAGAAGTACATCTACGCGTGTGGTCACTCCGAGCCCAATCCACACAATCTAGGGAAGCGTGATGACTTCGAGACCTTCCTCAAGAAGGTGGTTCGAGACAGCCTTGTCTTTGATCAGATGTGTTTCGAAGTAGTGCCCGACCGACGTGGTCAGCCGTACGAGTTTGTGGCAGTGGATGCAGCGACTATGCGCATCGCAGCCAATAACAGTGTGTACGGTCCAAACGAAACCTACCACGCGCGCTCGCCCGCGTACAGCGGTCGTCTGTTGCAGTATCTCATGAATAGTGGCGATGCAGGTGGTGGGCGCGGTCCGTATCGTTCTATGATGATGTACGAGCGAGATCCGAAGGTGAAGCCTGCCTTCGTACAGATCATCAACGGGCAGATCGAGAATGTCTACACTGAAGAGGAACTAGCTTTTGGAGTTCGCAATCCGCGTACAGATATCTACATTCAAGGCTATGGTTACAGTGAGCTTGAACAGCTGATCACTATCATTACCTCGCACCTATACGCCGAAGAGTACAACCGACGCTTCTTCATGCAGGGCTCTGCTCCTAAGGGTATCCTGAACTTCAAGGGCGATACAATGACGCCGGACATGCTTGAGGGCTTCCGTCGTCAGTGGCGCGCAAGTTTGGAGAGTGTGGAGAACTCGTGGAAGACACCTATCCTTCAGTCGGAAGCTGGTATTGATTGGATTGATCTACATCCATCAAACCGCGAGATGGAGTACAACGCTTGGATCGAGTACCTCATCAAGATCACGTGTGCTATCTTCCTAATGGATCCTGCAGAGTTGAACTTCGATCTACACGGTGGCGTGCAGCAAACTCCACTATTCGAGTCCTCGCAGGAGTGGAAGCTGAAGGCAAGCCGTGATCGTGGTCTCAAGCCGTTACTTCGATTCATCGCGAAGATGATCAACGAGCACATCGTCTCCAAGATCGATGATCACTTTGTATTCGATTTCGTAGGTCTTGATGAACTGACGGAGCAGGAGAAGCATCAGCTGCACACAGAGCAGCTAACGACTTACTCCACTCTGAATGAGATCCGTCGCGCCCAGGACAAGCCGGATCTAGAGTTCGGTGATATCCCGATGAATCCGACGTACCTTCAGTACATGCAGGTCAAGATGCAGCAGGAGCAGCAGCGGAAGGCCGAAGAACAGGCCCAGCAGGCTCAGGCAGCCGCTGGAGGCGGTGGGGGAGGCGCAGCACCAGGTGGAGGCGGTGCGGCCCCTGAGGGCCGTGCTACGCCGATGTATGGTGACAGATTCAAGAAGGCGCTGGACGACGGCGTCAAGTTCCTCGAAATCGAGCTGGATGACTGGCTAGACTCTGTGAGGGAGTAATGGCCTATCACAAGCTTCACAGCAAGACAGAGTTTCAAGGACTACCGATTTCTGTTGAGAACCCAAAGGGTGGTGTTCGTCATTGGACGGATGAAACGACGGGTGAACAGGGGTGTACCAAGATGGAGTATCCATATGGATATGTTCGTGGTACTCTTGGACTTGATGGAGATGAAGTAGATGTCTTCGTAGGTCCGAATAAAACTTCTAACAGAGTTTTTGTCATCACTCAGCAGAAGAAGCCACCAGAAGGCTACACAGGTGAAAAGCCTTGGGTAGAAGTAGACGAGCAAAAAGTAATGCTCGGCTTTGATGATCCACAAGAAGCTCAGAACGCCTATATGCGTCACTTCAATGACGCTAGATTTTTTGGCCACATGATCGAGCTAACTGTGAATGATTTCAAGGCTCGGTTGGAAACACACCAGGGTAAGGTCATCAAAGGCGTACTATCTAGCGTAGTCTCCAAGTTACGTGAGTTGGCTACCAAGTTTACTCGGAAGGATCCTTCTGAGAGAGCTGCTGATGAGTACTTCAAGGATCATCATCCAAAGTACACAAATAAGCGAGACGATAACGATGACGGTGAAGCGGACAGGTTCTATCATGCTTGGGTTGCTCATCATCGTAACACTGCTAGTAAGGCGTTGAAAGAGTCCTCAACTCCTGCTATACTTACACAGGATAATATCCCCATGCTTGTACTATCCAAGTCCGCCGTCAAGAAAGATTTCAAGCCTGTTGCCCTCAAGCCGGGCAGCGAGGAGAAGCGCATGTCGATGAACAAGGCTGAGGCAGAACAGAAGGTTGCTCCCGTTATTGTTACGAAGAGCAAGATTGTCGACACCGAGGAAGAAGAAGCCCAAAAAGGACGCCCTCAACCGGAGATTCCTTCAGTTACTGGCGCTGTAACTAACTCGATTGATAAGGGGCGTGGAGAGATTCCGCCAGAGCATCGTGCTAAGTTCCGTGCCAATGCGAAGGATACGGATAAGGATGATGTACCTGATGGGCTCGATAAGGATCCAAAGGATCCTGGATCTCGCAAGGCAGATCTGAAGAAGGCCGCTGTCCGAAAGGTCGCGCCTGTGCTTGCTACGAGTAAGGAAGCGCGCGATAATAAGGACGAGGAAGAGTTGGATAAGGCCAAGACCCAGAAGCAACTAGGCGGCGCAACACAGTTTGCAGGAAGAGCATCTGGCGGTGCTGCTCTACGTGCGATGAGTAAGGGTCCGGTTGATCCTCAAGCTGGTGTAGTAGATAAGGCTAAGGAGGCTAAGTCCAACATGGCTTTTGGAAAGAGCGTTCGCGAAGAAGCAATCGAACTTCTTCGAAAGTCTCGTTCCCTCTCTGAAGAGAAGATGGATCTCAAGAAGCAAAACATGGCTGAGAGCTATGAAGCAGACGAGATGAAGTCAACCAACAAGGGAGACTGGCCAGATCCTATGGCTACGGAAGAAGATGAGAAGACCGAGAAGGGAGACTGGCCAGATCCTATGAGTGTGGAGAAGAAGTTTCGATCGAAGGATCAGGTAGCTTACATGCATGCTGCGGCAGAACGTGGAGAAGTACCGAAGAAGGTGTTGAAGGAGTTCAAGGAGAAGACTCCAAAGAGCGCGTACAAGAAGCTTCCGAAGGATCTCCCCGATAAGAGCATCGCTAAAAGCCTAGGTGAAATCGACTTGGAGAAGGCTCTACGCGCCATTGCTGTGGCGGGCATGAGTCGTCGCGCACGCATGGATGCAGCATTTCAGCTTGGTCAGGCAATCGGTCGTACTCGCCCAGCATTCAAGACAGAGGCTGCTCGAATCGACGTGAATGTGGGCACTGATCGAACTCGTCCAACGCATGAACCTCCAGTGGTTCCTTTGCGTCGAGTTGATGCACCGCTCGCTACTCAGCCACCACAGGCAAATCATGAATCTTGTGTTGTTCATGGATACGTTCATAAGAGCGATGCACCGTGTCCTCTCTGCGAGCAGGCCGCTGTTGCGGAAGCTGGACCACTCTGGAGGCGATAATGACGCAGCTTTATCTACGCAAGGCTCTCACTGGTTGGGACCTCTCTAAGGCAAAGGGTAAGACCTCTACAGGAGAGCAGCGTGGAGGTGCATACGTCGCGCGTGTTCAGACTGGTTATGAGAAGGATGGTTCTCCGAAGTATCGATACTTTGATACGGAACAGGAGTACGAATCTTATCTTCGAGGTGCGGGACGTAAGAAGCAAGCTACCGAGCAAAAGAAGCGCGGCAAGGAGCTGAAGGAAAAGACCAAGAAGGAGCGCAAGGAAGAGACCAAGAAGCAGAGTAAGCTCTTCACTGCGCAGGCAAAGAAGGAAAAGAAGGAGAAGGTCAAGAAGGCCTTTCCTGCGATGCTCTATCTAGAGGTGAATGATGAGTAAGAATACGGCACGGGTGCCTGTACATTTGCTGCCAGCCAATCAGGACTTGCTGAAGTCTCAAGTTGGTACGGCAACTCCAGGTCCTGGCTGGGCAGGGCAGCGACGTGGAGACGAAGGTGGTACGGATTACCGCCAGGAAGAGAGCGCGTATCAGGTAGGTGCGGGTGTCCTCTCTTCGTATCGAACTCCTGCCGATCGTTTGAATGGTAACCAGCTCTTCCGTCGCTACACCAGCGGTGCCTTGGATGTGATGTGGGCAGCACATCAGGTCATTGATGCTCTTCACAGAGTCAAGGAGTCTGGTGGTCACGACCAGTTGAACAGCCTGGAGAAGGTTGCGCTCAGTGTACTTTTCCCACAGTCGTTTTCTTTCGTAGCACCAGGTATGGTCTCAGCTGTAGCTGCCGTACAGCTTCGGTTGAGTCCTCTGGAAGTCATCCAGGTCCGTGAAGCGGTTGCACGACACCTTGCAGAAGAGGTGAACTGGAACTCCGGTCTTGGTGGCGGCTCTGTTCCTGGACGACATGTCACAAGGAACTCCGGGTGAAGGCACGTATTCGTACCAACTTGACCCCGCGTGAGCTGGGACATATCGGTAAGAAGCTACAGGATTTGGTGAAAGGACAGCAGAAGCTCCCCAAGCCTGAGAATCCTGCAGAGCAAGAGCTTATGCGTCGAGCAGATCACCTGTTCGGCGTTATGCTTGAGAGCCTACAGAAGGAAGTCTCTCGGGTGTTGTTGGATAAGGAGAGGTAGGTCGGTGCGCAAGTTGTTCGTCTTTTGCCTTGCGCTGATGTTAGCGCTAGGATGTGTGGGGACTATGCCTCGCTACGTGCGAACACCACAGCAGATGTCTGTCATCAATGACGCTATAGTAGCTCTCGTAGATGAAGATGTTGATGAAGTTGGATTGCGACATGTGTACTGCTCTGGTTCCTTTGTCAGCAGAACGCAAGTCCTAACAGCTGCACATTGTGTTGATCACGCGAATGAGTTTTTAGTAGTCACACGTAGGGGCTATGTCGCGACCAATCATCTAATCACAGAGGAAACAGCTGTGACGCGGTTCGAGCTTGAGCGTGTTCATGAGCCTTGGGATCTAGCTCTGATTCGTGTAGTACCGGGAGAAGAGATTCCGCTCCATCATGTCCTACGTGTAGCTGCATCTACACCAACACAAGGCGAATACGTGGTCTTGATGGGTCATGCGCAAGGTCTTCCTTGGAGTCTCACGCAGGGTGTGGTATCTTACGATTACCGGGTTGCGTGGCCAGGCGATCTTCCTGACGCAGACCCCCTTTTCATCCAACATGATGCAAGTGCCTCACCAGGTAATAGTGGGGGACCTTTGCTGAATCACAACAATCAAATCGCTGGCGTTCTGATTCAGGGTTGGCACCATTCAGGACATCTGAGCATGAGTGTTCACACTACGCTAGTACAAAAGTTCTTGCGAGGACAGAATGAGTAACTGGAGCCCTAAGCCTTTGCGACCAAAGGATCCGAATCCCTTGTTTCAGATGAATGAGGAGTTCGTGATCAAGTCTGAACCTACACCTCTTGAGAGACAGAGGATCATGGACGGAACCCCACACACACGTGGAGGACGCTATCGAATCACTCCAGGTCAGGTAGAACCTGTAGGAGATGGTCATCCCGAGTTATATTTGGGCAAGTCGCTCAGCAATGATGGGGACAATGAGCCCATCCCGGAGGGAGCGCAGACCAAGAAGTCGCTCAACCCAGATGACATCGTGAAGTCTTTCCTCAAGGGTTCTTACGGCGTGGATCCGGGAAAGCCTACAACCGTTCCTCCGAAGGGTTCTCGTGCATACGAGAAGGATGAGCCAAAGCCTTCTGGCAAGAAACCGTATCAACCAGTCAATCCTGTGGGTGGAGAGCGTACTGTAGCCAAGGCTGGTGCCTGGGGTGGCAGCACAGGATCTGAAGCGGGAAAGGTATCTACGCAAGCTGCCCCGAAGAAGAAGACTGAGGAGGAAACTTCACAACTAGCAACGAAGCCGGACCCTGCACGCGCTTCTACACGCGCGGCCGGCGTGAAGGCTGGGAAGAAGGTAGGTCGGGCGATGAAGACAGGCGTGAATATCGCTAGTCGCGTTGTGGGGGCAGTGGCAAGTGTGGTCCCAACCTCTGGACGATAAGTGATCTATGGCAAAGAAGATTGGGGAGCGGCTAAGGGAGCTGCGCAAGATTGTGCAGCTTCACATGAACTGGTTCACTGTAGCACTACTCGGTAAGGATACTGTAACTGACGAAGAGCTACGGGAGCTGGAGAAGTATGGCAAGCTTCCCCTTGATGAAAGCCTTGATCTTGCGAAGAAGTCCTACGTTTTAGGCCGTCTTCAGGCAACATTGAAGTCGTCTGAATACAAGAAGCTCAGCTACGAAGAGGTAGAGGAAAAGGTCGCAGAGGCCAAGTTTACTTCTCTTGAAGAGTATGCTGTCGAAAATGCAAAGCTCCATGCTGTGGATGGCTTGAAGAACTTGTCTTCAGCCGTGGCAGCTGGAGCTTTTGAACGTTTGAAGGGAGCTGTTCGTGAAGCAGTGAATGAAGCGTCAGTACGAGGTATCACTCGCGACAAGGCTGCGATGGCTCAGACAGAGCGGCAGCCTTATCAGAAGCTGGTGTCTACGCTTGCTAAGGAACTAAAGGCTGCGTTCAACAGAGACTGGAAGAGGGTTGCAGCAACTGAGCTACATCGAGCAAAGCAGATGGGTACTGCGCAGGCTATCGTCAACAAGATAGGACCCTATAAGCACTCAGATGGTCCAGACTCGATGGTTCGTATCATTCCGAATCCTGATACGTGTGTTGATTGCGCTGACCGCTATCTAGACGAGAATGGAGAGCCGCGAACGTTTCGGCTTACAGAGATTCTACAGGCTGGATCCAACGCTGAATCTGGTGTAAAGCATACGCGTGAGAATGGCAAACACGTCCATTGGAAGACAACACTGCCTCCACTTCATCCTGCATGTGGTTGTCGTCTTGTGTACGCTCCCGGAGGTCCTCTGCAGAAGGCTGTAGATCGTGGGAGTACTTCACCGACGATAAAGCCTCCTGGACCTCCTTCTCCTGGTAGTATTCCCGGCATTCCTGCGCCAGGAAACAAGCCTGGTCCGGGCGCGCCTTCTGGGGCGATAACAGCTGGGGCTGCTACAGCAAGAACACAAGTTGACCCAATGGGTAAGACCGCGTTGGCGGAAGGTCCTAAACGGGACATGGTAGACTGTCCATTTGGTGGTGGCGACGAGTGCGAGAAGCATGGTGGTCCTCGCGGAGGTGCGAAGACTCACGAAGCGGGCGGCTTCTACATGAAGCGGCACGCAGAGCATATACAAGCAGGTGCATCCCCAACGGATCCTGAGGCTGCACAGGCGCTGATGGCTGAAGAACGTCAGAAGGCCGACGCATACACGAAGTACCCACCTGCTGCACAACAAGTATTGAAGGATATTGGCCAGGGTGAAGTGGCAGAGATGAGAAATCTCAAGGAAGGAATGTCTGAAGAAGACATAGCAGAAGCACGGGAAAAGGGACTAGTAGGACTTGCAGATTCCTTCAAGGCGCGCATCAAGGACAACGGTAATGCAATGATGAAGCCTGGCACCGTGCGCGGCGATACTGGACGTATTGCTGGAGGCGATTTGGGACAGGCACCTGCAGGTCAGTTTCATAACCACGAGGCAGCAGCGTACGACTATTCGCTCCTCTTGGGAGCAACTGATACTGTCCCGCCTACGACTACGCGCGTACATGAGGGACAGGCGATGAGTTCTCAGCAGTGGCTAGACGGCTACAGCGCGATGGGAGCAACTCTTACCACTTCTGGTGCGTTAGAAGAGAGTGGCAATAACTACTACAAGGCGCTGTTGGATAGTGCTCCTGCTGAAAAGAGGGAGGCACTGAAGCGAAAGGCTGATGAGATCATTTGCATGTCAACTGCGTGTAATGGTGGAGATGACCACGACGACAACTGGATGATTTCAGACAACTTCGATGATGTACGAAAGATCGATAATGGTGCCTCGTTCGGTAACTCGATGTTCGGTAGCAAGAATATTATGCTGCTTCAGGCAGCTAAAGCGAGCCCGGACGGCCTATTTCACATGCCGGATCATGTAGTAGATCGAATGTCTACCATGTCCTTGGGAGACTTGCAGAAGGGCCTACCTCAGCTGAAGGACTGGCAAGTTGGTCAACAGTTCTTGCGACAGCAGTATATGTTACATCTACAGGAACAAGAAGGAGGTCTCGATCCTAACAAGTTCTTGCCCACTTGGGCCGACCCAGGTGTTAGTGCCGGGGCATCGCCGTCTTTGAGTACTTCATCTCTGTGGGATCCAACAAGCAAGGCCAAGGCCGGTGCTCTTTTTGCAGCTAGGTCTGCTGCAGGACAGTTGCCGCATCAGATGTTCGATAGCTTCTGTAAGGCCTGGTTGGAGGATACCTCTGCAGATAAGAACCACCCACATCATGAAGCGGCGAAGGAACTGTCAGAGTTGGGTGTTTTCATGCCTCCAGGCTTCGAGGAGGAGAGTGGTCCTTTGAAGGCGCCAGATGGTTCAACCGTCACGGACAAGGAAGGCAAGCCTGTAATGGACACCAAGACGACGGAGTCTATGAAGGATCCGGACAAGGTGCGTCGGCTAGGGCTGCACAAGGAATATGGAGATCGAATCAAGGCTGCATATCCTCCGCGAAGAGAAAACATGCGTACAGGTGCGCCCAAGCAGAGCGCTGAGGAAATGCTTGCTCAGCTCCGAGGGATGACCCCAGAAGAGAAGAAAGAGAAGCGCGTAGCTGCGCCCTCACTGAAGACCGGAGGGATGACGCCGGTCAACAAGGGTCTTCGTCTCTATTTGGACTTGACATCTCGCTGGGGATGATTATCGTGTGTAACGGAGGTCTACCATGCCAAAGAAGGTAATCATCGTAGATGGGCAGAAGAGCAAGACGGTCTGTCGGCTGACGTGGGACGGCAAGAAGATCGAAGCTGACAACCAGGAGTTCTTCGAGCACCTGAAGAAGCGTCTCGGTTCTCCAGCAGATGGAGAGCTATTCCTAGAGAAAGTGCTGGCTCGTTTCAAGAGCGGGTACATGAGTGCGTATCAGATTGGAGAGTAGATGACTAGGCAAGTCAGTTCGTGTGTTCATGGTGGCGGCGACGCCTGTAAACGCCAGGGAGGTAGCGGAGCTGCTTCCCACGCGCGCGGGTACGTGCATCCGTATCCGACGCTGGCAGAGACAGGGCAGCCTGTAGGTGATGCCGTAGAGCCCGTCCAAAAGTCTGGTGACACACGAGTCATGCGACTAGCAGACATCCAAGAGTTCTTCGATGAAGACCTATCCAAGTCTGTGCTGGGTACATACGTTCACCAAGGTGTGGATGTTGTCGACATGGTACGTAAGTCCATGTATGACTTCGACCTAGACAGCGACGAAGGGATTCAAAAGCTGTTGGGATTACTTCCGATCATGGACGTAGTTATCATGCAGGACATAGCGGGAGAGATCTGGCCAGGATATCCCGCACAAGATACTGATCCTGATATGCTGAGAGCAGAGATTCGAGGATACTTGATCGACTGGTTAGACGGTCATGGCCAGGAACTGTAAGTGTCCTAACCCTGCTTGCGATTACATCATCCTGAAATCTCAGGGGCGTTGTAGGCGTTGCGGGACTTTTGCGAATCCAGAAGAAGTACTCTCGCAAGTAGCGAACCATTTTCAGACACGTACCCTTTTGACGGGTTTGCAGCGCCTAGGACCCCAGACAAAGCTTCAGCTCATGAGCCGCGGCTTCTCGCATAACCTCATAGAACATCTCATGAGATGTGGTATACTGGTACGGGAACAAGACCCTGCCACACATTTGTATTACTTGAAGGTAGATGATGCCCTCCTCACCCCCTGATGCTTACAAAGAGCTAGGAGAGAAGAAGCACGTACACAGGTTTACCTTGCGTACGGGTAAGCAGGTGATCTCCAGCCCAGGAGAGGCTGTAGGTGGCGGTAAGCACGTTCATGAAGTAGACGGGCGCATCACTTCAGCCGATCCAGATGGTGTCAGCCATACACATACGATCTTCTTAGACGGTGTAGAGGTAACCAGCGGTCCATCTACTTGGCCTATGGAAGTGGGTTTTCATCAAGAGGAAGTGTTGGAAGACAAGGTAGACAAGGCGCTAGGAATGCCGGATCTTATCGATCCTACGCATGAGTACGTCTTCAAGACGGGTGAGTACGGTATCTATGACTACTGGTACCGTGACATGCGCGGTAACTACTGGCGCTACACCAATGCTCCAGAGGATCACCCAGACTACGATGAAAAGGCTGGAATCCCGCTGATGGACAAGAACCAGCCTCTGCCACATACTGCTCCACAGTTCTTCACGCTTGAGGGTCGTCTACGAAGCACTGCTCTCCCAGAGGAGGCGCAGGCTGAAGTCAATCCAAGCTACGATCCTCTCAACCCACGAAATGTGTGGTACGAGACGTACGAGGATCCAGCTGATGGTGTGCGTAGGTACATCTATCTCGACTCTGACGTACGAGAGAACCCGGACCTTTGGGTGCAGTATCAGCTTCGTGTCGTGGACGCGGGGCTGTTNNGATGCGGGATTGTTGCAATACCGACAGTTCGCCTCATTCATGTTCGCCAATAAGCAGCACCCTAAGGATCGTGTCGTGGCGGCACTTCTCATGCTTGTAGAGCAGGGTCTCTATGAGATCGAAGAGTTGGCAGACGCCTTGGTGTCTGACATTGAGTTCACCGATGAGACGATCAAGTTATTGGGACGTAAGTTCGTGTGTGACGCACCCTTCTATGACTTTCTGACGAGCCTGGTAGCGAATCGTGAATCCACAGATCCTTTGTTCGTGGTCGACACGTATCATGGACAGAACTCCTTTGGATATCACTACCTGTATTCTGTATTCAAGTTTTTGCGAATGAGTCCGCATCACTTGCTTTACTGGAGAGCTAGTCAGATGTTCTCTCGTGTAATGACGCGCCTGGCAATGACAACAGATATTCCTGAGGAAGAGGTAGAAGGACGCGCGCTATCTGAGTTGCAACGGATGTTTGGCACGAATGAGAACATCAAGTACATGATTGATCACAAGGTTCGTGAGACTTTGCTGTCCAACTACGGTGTGGATTTGCAAAAGGCGCTTGCTCGTGCAGAGGCAGACGACTATGGAGTCTTGACGATTTTCTCGGACTTAGAAGACCTTCGTGGTGATGAGGAAGCATTTTCCGTTTGGTTGCATGCGGCGCCAATGCACGACATCACTCCGGAAGAAGAGATGATGCTGGAAGCACAGATTGCTCAGATGCAGGCAGATCGTGGAGAAGGCGAAGAGGAAGCACCGGAAGAAGGTGCTGAAGGTGGCGGTGAGGAGCCGGGTGGTGGTACTGCTCCAGCTCCTGCAGAAGGTGGCGGTGAAGCATGATTGACTCACTCAACATCTTCGATGCCTGGGAACCTATTGAAAAGGCACGAAAGCCTAAGGGACTCAAGAACTGGGGCCGTTTGTCCCATATTGCGCACAAGCTCGATGGGAAGAAGTCTTCGGACATCACTTTTACAACTGCATATCCTGGTAAGGAAGGTCAGAAGAAAGTACTCGGGTCTATCGAGGGAAATCTACACTTCCTGATGGGTTATGGCAATCCAGGCTTCCATCTGGCTGTGTACCACTGGCAGATAGTAGATCCAAACCTTTCCGATGAGGAAGCCGAAGAGCTGCATCAACTGCGCGGGCATCCGTCGCGTCCAGAGCTGTGGAAGCGTTCGGGGCTGCCAGATGAGCCAGAGGGTGACACTGAAGTAGGTATGCCGCATCCTTGGGCTGTTGTAGCGCAGGAGCGTGCTCGGCGTGAGTCTGAGGGTATCCGTGTCGTTGTAGGAAGCGGTACTTACCTTGCGGTTCCGTCGGAAGGTCTGGTGTACGGAGAGCACAACGGACATGTCTACAAGTGGGATCTTCTTCGTGACTCATTCATGGCAGCAATGAACCCGACGCTGGTAGAGGCTATGGATGGTGTGGAGGAGGAGACCGAGAAGGCACAGAAGTATGGACCGATGGTTCCAGACATGGTGCTTCATCGCGCGCCCGCGCGCGAAGAGTTCACCGATGGTGTGTACCCGCTGGTCAAGTCGTTGTTCCCTGCTCCGGGATCTGTGATCCCTCTAGACTCGCACACAGGAGAGGTGATCTACGGCATAGTCACCAAGTCTGCTGTTGAGTTCTATGACCGTCGTGGCTTCTCTGTGGCTGTACAGGCATGGGACAAGGCGTACACTTCCATCGATTTGACTAAGGGTGGCAACACACATGCCAGTATTGTATACAACTTTGGCCTAGGCTACCTAGGATTGAACCGGGAGCAACTAGAACAGCACGTGGATACGGTCTATTCTGATCAGGCACTTCCTCTTGTAGTGAAGGGAGAGCCTACGCCAGGGTTTGAAGAGATTCCCGCAACGGGTCCTGAGGATCTACTAAAGTCGGTAGAGCTGATTGATAATACGTTTAGACTGGTTGTACGTCATGGCTAGCTTTCTTGCTTGTGCAAACTGCCATGAGGTCGTCGTCAAGGGCCTTCATGAAGAAGTCAAGGTCCGCGCGAAGGTGATACTCGTTCGAGACGATAAGACTTATGCGGTTTGTAAGGGCTGTGGAGAGGAGCTGGAAGTACCGTTACGCTACGATCAAGACTTAGCAAAAGCATTGCCTTTGACTAATGGACCAAGGCTCTACCTGAAAAAGTGAAGAAAAGTGCTTGACACGGCCTAATACCTTAGCTAGACTATACGAACCTGAACAAGCTTGTTGAAGGTCTCCATAAAGGGAGCAGCCCGGCATATACGTGCCTGGTGCTCCCTTTTTCGTTTGAGGAAACTGCATGGGTTGGATCGATTCGGACACATTCGAGTTCTTCGTTCCCGCACAGATTATTGAAATCGTGAAGGGTGGGAAGAAGCCAGATGCGCGTGGCGACAAGACTACAAAGCGCTGGATTCAGGGTGTGGCTTCTACCGATGCAAGAGACCTTCAGGGAGAAGTAGTTGATCAGAACGGTATCGACTTTTCTTACTTTCTCAAGTACGGCTACTTCAACAACGACCACAAGCCTGGCTTCAAAAACAAGGTAGGACAACCTACTGAAGCTCGTGTAACCAAGAATGGCCTTTGGGTAAAGGGTTTCCTGTTCGACAACCACGAGGTTGCGGATGAGATTTGGGAGCTGATGCATGCTCTGGACAGTACTCAGGCTGATCGTAGATTGGGTTTCAGTATTCAGGGCAAGGTCAAGAGACGACAGGGAAACAAGATCGCGGAATGCTGGATTCAGGATATCGCGGTTACTCCAGCTCCTGTCAACACTACTACATGGGCGGAAATCGCCAAGTCCCTCTCGGCCCAGAAGTGGGACCTTTCCGGATCTACAGATGGTGTGGACAAGGCCATGGGGCCACCGGATGGGGGCGAGCAGAGTATCACTACACAGAATGTCCCAGTACGAGGAGCACATAGCGTGCTTGGTGTTGAGAGTTTGGAAGGTGATGCCAAGAAGAAGGACAAGGACACCCACGTCGCAGCAAAGTCCTTGACACAAGATGAAGCCGTCAGCTTCTTGGAGACTCAGCATGGTCTTCCACGGGCAGCGGCAGAGAACGTGGCGCAAGCCATTTTTCTAGTAATCCCAGGAGAGAATACATGACTGACAAGCAGCTAGCTCAGGAGACCATCTCCAAGGCGCTCGCGTCACTCCAGGATCTCGCGAAGGGCCACTCGTCCCGTGGAACCGCAACTACTGCCGTCGAATCAATGCGTGAAGGCGGTGTAGGTGCAGGCTCGGATGCAGGCTCCACGCAGGTTCACCACACTCCAGCGAACTCCGACCCAGGTGGTTGGGCCGGCTCTCGTTCGATGGACTGCCCGGAGGACGGCGCAACGGATCACATCGAGGAAGACGGAACCGACTACAAGGGAGTTTCCGGCGGACTCATGAAGTCCATCTTGGAGAAGATCGAGAAGGGTCAGGCACTGACCGAGGCAGAAGCGTACGTCTTCAAGAGCGTCATGGAGAAGGCCGGAATGGCTTACGCCAAGAAGGACAAGGATGACGACAAGATGGACAAGGCCCACAAGCCTCCGTTCATGAAGGACGACGACAAGAAGGACAAGGATGACGATGAGGCAAAGAAGAGCCTCACCGAGCATGCGTCTGAGAACGCCGATGTCCAGAAGGGTCTGGAAATGTCCCCATTCCTCGCAGGATGGGCGCAGGTTCAGGCTGACGCACACACATCCGCAGAGCAGCGTATCGTCTCGCGACTCAACAAGTCGCTTGCCGACATCGATGCAAGCAACGCCACATTCCAGGCTGAGATGGCAAAGTCCGTCGCAGCTCTCGCTGAGGTCCTGACTGCTCAGGCACAGCGAATGGAGCAGTTGGAGTCGACTCCAGCTCGTGGCCCGAAGTCTGTATCGGCACAGCCGGTAGAGAAGTCCTTCGGCGCTGGTGGCGAACCAACCCAGGGCGGTGAGGAAATGAGCAAGTCTCTGGTCCTCGACACGATGATTGACATGGTTCAGAAGGGCAAGCTTCACAGCCAGGAAGTCGTCAAGTTTGAGTCCACCAATGAGCTTCGCCCAGACCTTTACCAGGCAGTTCTAGCGCACCGTTCAGGGCGCTGAGCCATTCAACAAGGAAACTAGGAGCAAGTAATGACTGTAGGTCTTCGCGCATTCCAGTCCTCCCAGACCGGCCTGAGTGGCTTCGGCGTCGGTAGTGAGGCTGACATCCAGGAGCTTAGCAAGGCTCTTGAAGCAGGCTTCCAGGTCGGTGCAGGCAAGACAGGCGGATCGGCACTACGTGTCGAGTCGCTTGAGGCTAGCCTCAAGGTTCTGACGTACACTTCCAGCCACATCAAGTTCTGGAAGAAGATCCCGAAGAGCCCTGCCTACTCGACCGTCGAAGAGTACAACCAGCTTTCCGACTACGGTGGATCACAGAATCCATTCGTACAGGAAGGTGAGCTTCCACAGGCAACAGATACGTCGTACAACCGTCGAATCCAGCTCGTGAAGTTCTTGGGTACGACTCGGGAGGTCACCCACCAGGCTTCGCTCGTGCATCCCGCACACGGCGACCTGATCGCTCTAGAGAACCAGTCTGGTATTCTCTGGCTGCTTGAGCAGGTCGAGCGAAACCTCTTCCAGGGCGACAGCTCGCTGGCGTTTGACGGAGAGGCAGAGCAGTGGGACGGTATGGACGCACTCGTAGATCCGACTTCGGTTCTTGACCTTGAGGGTCAGAGCCTTCAGGAGGCGGACCTTGAAGAAGCGGCCAACACCATCATCGAGAACTTCGGCTTCCCAACGGATATCTATCTAGGTACCCGTACGATGTCGGACCTCGTGAAGACGTTCTACCCGCGTGAGCGAATCCAGCTTCCGGCTCCGATGAACGGACAGGTTGGTAACACGATTCAGACCATTGCCACCCAGGCTGGTGTGATCGAGTTCAACCCGGACGTCTTCATCCGTCGAACCCCAGTTCCTCCTGCAGCAGCAACCTCTGCAAACGCTCCGGCAACCCCGGCGTCTGCAGCAACCGCTCTGACTGGTGGAACCGCTGGTGACCACAACAAGGGCGCGCCGTCTGGTACGTCCAACGTGGCATACGTTGTCACCGCAGCGAACCGCTTCGGTGAGTCCGCACCTACCGCCTTCCTCGGCGCAGTGCAGGCATTGACCCAGGTCCAGAAGGACGCTGGCGACTCGATCGACGTCACCATCACCAACCCAGCAACCATCGGTGCCTTCCCGCCAGAGTACTACCGCGTCTATCGTTCGGTCGCTAGCCTTTCGGCTACTGTCCCGTCGAGCCTCGCGGACTACGCACTCGTGGCGCAGGTTCCGTCTGCTGACCAGGCAGCTTCGGGTACCACGGTCTTCGATGACCTCAACTTGCAGCTTCCGTTCACCTCCACCGCGTACCTCGGTGAGCTTACTCCGAGCGTTCTCACCTTCCGTCAGCTCATGCCGATGATGAAGATGGACCTCGCAGTTCTTTCGCCTGCGTACCGCTGGATGATCCTCCTGTACGGTACTCCAATCCTCTTCGCTCCGCTGAAGTGGATCAGGATGATCAACGTCGGTCAGCTAGAGACCCGCGCGTGATAGGTAAGGGCTAGGTGAACCTAGCCCAACCTCACCATGCAGTGTGGAATCTGCGACAAAGAGATGCCGTTGGGGGTGACTGAGTCACCCCACGGTGTCACCATCTGTGGGTCATGTGTATTGACCCCTCTGCCGTCTCCTGATGCCATCGATTTCGATAAAGCGATCGATGTTGGATTTGACTTGAGTTTCTTGGACGATACCAAGAAGAGCGAGGAGAGGCAGAGACCTAAGCCTCGAAGCTTGACACAGGTACAGATGGCTTTGTCTAAGACCGTGCTGAAGCATCCGAACCCAACACCAGAGGTAGAAGTGAAGACACTGAAACTGAAGAGCAACCATCTCCGAGATAGGGTCTACCCTATGGAAGATTTGATGCTGCACTTCGATGGTGATGGGGTAGCTGAGTTCCCTGAAGCGCGTCTCGAAACGGTCACGAAGCACATGAGGCTTCGTCCAAATCGGTTTCGGCTACTAGGGGATGAGAAGCCGCCACCACCACGACCCGCCCCACAGGCCGCTCTAGAAGCAGCACGAGCTGCATTAGTAGAGGCTAAGGCGCGTGAGGCAGCTAAGGAAGAAGCAGCCGAACAGGAAGCAGCACCAACACCCGAACCAGAACCCAAGGCAAAGCCGGTAGCCAAGAAGAAGAGGACATCGGCTAAGAAGAAGTCAACCAAGAAGAAGACTGAAGCTTCGACTGAGGCTTCTTCAGAAGAGTAAGAGGATTCCGACATGCGAGCACGACTTGTTGTATCTGACCAGAGCAGCCAGGAGTTCGATCACATGCGTCGGTCGTACAACGCACTCCTCCTGATCCTTGAGGATCTAGGTGCGCGTCTTGCGGCTGAAGTAGTGACGGCCCCAACCGCTGCTGACGGAGAGATCATTGCCGTATTCCAGTCCATCTCGGATGCTGTCCGTGACGGAGTAGATAACGATCCAGATGGTGAACTTGTGACTCATGTCCCAACGTTCCTTCCAATCGAAGGTCTACGTCCAACGCCACGTCATCCGCGAAGGGCTCGTGGGTCTACTGTAGCTGTCGCAGCTACAGAAGGCGAAGACGCTCTCTGATCAACGCTGTCCTACAGCACTCATACATAAAGGCGAGTGTAGCGCTCCGAAGGGGGCTGTGCTATACTTGCCTTTGTGGTATAGGGGGTAAGTGAATGACGACACCCATTTTGCTGAAGGACACTGCAGGAAGTGTTACCGCGTTCCTAGAACGCGCTTCTGACGGTAGTGCAGCTACAGGATTGACAGCCTCTGATATCCAGGTGGATATCAAGAAGGCTGGTGCATCTTCCTTTTCAGCTAAGAGTCTTGTTGACCCAGCATCGGCTACAGCCGACATTGGATCTGGCGCCAATGGAACAGTTACAACAACCATTGATACCCCAGGAGTCGGAGGAAACGTCTGGACTATCGAAGTGGTGGTCCCGGGTGGTACGTCGTCTCTCAGCGTCAACGTTGTGGGTACTGACATCACTGTGTCGTTGGATGTCACAGCCGGTGTACCAAACGCCGCGGCGAATACCGCAGCTCTGGTGGCAGCGGCTATTGATGCTGAAGTTGGCATTTCTGCTGTGGCTTCTGGTACAGGTGCTGACTCACTGAGTGCAGCAGAAGGTCCTACGACCTTCACAGGCGGCTTGGATGGTAACTTGCGTGAGTTCAGTCTCGGCTACTACGAGATCGATCTGGATGCAACGGAAACAGATACCGAAGGTTCTCTTGATATTCGAATCACGGGCGTCACGATTCGTACTCAGTTGATCACCGCATTCGTTGCAACAGTTGCCCCAGCAAATCCAATCGCAACGCAGCCTCCACCACTCACTTCACTGTTTGGATTCCTCTTCAATGCTGACGGCTCTCCTAGGCAGGATGCTGCTGTCAGTGCGCGCATTCTTGCACAGCCTACTGTTCTTCACCCACAGACGGAGGGTATGGTACTAGGTTCTGGTCTAGTAACTGTACTTACTGATGCTGATGGGTTCTTCTCTATTTCGTTGGTATCAGGAGCGCAGGTAGATGTGTTCATCCCTGCTGCAAACTATCGACGAACTCTCACCGTACCGTCAAGTCCGACGAATCTCTTTGATATCTCATGAAGTTGTGTAGCCGCTGTGGTGATGAAAAAGTTCTATCTGAGTTCTACAAAGATAGCCGAACCAAGGATGGGTTGTACTCGCACTGCAAACAATGTCATAAGAAGCANNGAGGACATCTTGGTGGAGTTGATCAAGGCGCGGCGCTCACGTGACGCCGTGGTTGCAACCAACACTATCTCTATCACTGCCAACACAGATCCGCAGGAAGTTACTACTACATTCTTTCTTCCGGATATTGTAGACCAGGACTTGATTCATCTCGTACGTACAGGAAAGTATTTTGTACGTGCAAGTAGTGTTACAACGTCCGCTATCACCGATGATTCAGCAGACTTTGATGTTTCGATTGTAACTGTTGATCGCTTGAAGAACGATTTCCTATATGGAATCGATCTCAAGGCGACTGAACAAAAGGCACCAAAGTTTCAACCACAGCTTTTGCCAGTTGAGATAGTGGAAGTATCGAAGACACATCCACTTGGATTCTCGACGTTGACATTCAACTTTCACAAGGATGACATCAGTAATGCGACGGCTACAATCGGTTCTGGCCCAGATGGAACGATTACTATTACTGCAGACGAGGCGAACGCTGGTGACTGCGGAAATGCTCTCACTGTTGAAGTCATCGTACCTACGGGAACTTCAGGACTTAGCGTTACCTTTGCTGGAGGAGCCCTCATCATCAATCTCGCAGTCATCGCAGGAGTTCCCGACGGTCCAGCTAACACTGCAACTCTCATTGCCGCAGCAATCGACGCGCTTAGTGGGTTCTCTGCTGTCGCTTCCGGAACGGGAGCCACCTCCCTTTCCGCAGCCGAAGGCCCGACCCAGTTCGCAGGGGGCGTTAGCACGCGCGTACGGACGCTCTCGTGGCGCGGGGGCAAGTCCGTACCCATCACAGCCTCGGGCACTGTAGTGCTCCCTGCGGGCGTCGTAGGGCCCGCTACGAAGCTTTCTCAGGGTGGCGGCCGAGACTACATCTGCGTCAAGATTCGAAGCCTGGCTTTGTTCCCCGAGGTAACTACAGCAGAAGAGATTCTCATCGACAAGAAGACGTTGGATGATGATACTTTGCGACGTTACCTTTGCGAGGCACTGGAGTGGGTAGAGAAGGATTTGCTAGCGACTCCGGTAGAACCGACTAACGTGGTGACGGATCGTGATCCGACCACTATTCAGTTCGCGGCTGGAGTGAACGCTCCTACACCGATTTTCACAGATACGGACTTTGACATCATCGCAAGTCCGTTGACGTACTTTGTTCCACGTACACAAGGCGCTTGGATTCAGATTCAGATGCCTTGGCCACAGCTTCTTCGCGTCGATTCTCTCTTCGGGGCTATCGCAAACACGCGTGTCATCGACATTGATTTGGAATGGATCGAGCACTCAGAGCAAAGTGGCTTGGTACAAATCGTTCCGTTCAACCAGGAGATTGCTTTCGACTTCGTAGGCTTGCTTTGGGTGAACGCGATTCGTGGTGCAACAGAACTACCCAACTTCTGGCACTACAACGCAATCGTGGGTCTACGTGACGCACCTTGTGAAGTGCAGGAGTTGATTGCTAAGAAGGCGGCGATCAATGCTCTTATTGTGGCTGGTATGGCTTTGCGGCCTGGTGTTGGCTCTGTATCCCTCTCACGTGATGGAGTATCTGAGTCAGTCTCGTACACAACTAGTGCCCAGTATGGCGTATATACCGGCACTATCGCGGCGTACAAGGATTGGATCACAGAGGAGAGTAAGCGTCTGAGAGCTAAGTATCGTGGTCCAACGATGGTGGTTGTCTGATGTCCCTACGTAACGTCGATTGGGATCTAGGGCTTCTAGAGGAGTTCATTGAAGCTCGGGGTGAAGAAGTCATCGTTGAAACGGCAGTCTCGTGTACATGTCGCAACGGAGACCTGCATGGTTCACTTATTGAGCGCGACGGTGCTCCCGCATCTATTCGTAGACTCAACTGCCCACAGTGTCAGGGTGACGGTTGGATTTACAGGAATGCACGTCTTGTGCTTGGTCTTGTAACTGGTATCAACCCTGGTAAGGATAAGCGTCTAATCGAAGGCGGTTACGCGATTCCTGGTGACGCGATCTTCTCTCCTTCTCTAGAGGAGGAGACTATTGCCGACTTTGACAAAATCACCTTTCAGTTCTCATCTCCTCTAAACGAGGGACAGGTCATTCTACGTGGCGCGGCACACCTGGAAGAGAACAAGCACATCGACACAGATCTGACTGAAGATGAGGATCGACTCTGGTATATCGCAGACTGTAATATTTGGTGTGAAGACGAAGATGGCCGTGTATATACACAAGACGCAGACTTCGAGTTTGAAGATAGAAAGATTCGATGGATCGGGGATCGTCCTAACGTAGGTAAGCTTTACACCATCAAGTACTTTGGATATCCGGAGTGGATTGTACCTGACCAACCCTTCCTTCGTTTCGACCGAGGCAGAGGTCTTGGTTCTCGAATCCTCATTCGTAAGAAGCACGTAGCTTTCCAGACTGGTTCCAAGGCAGATACCCCCGCTAAGCGACAGGCCGAACAGCGCGCGTTTACTACGAAGGTAGAGATCTAAATGTACAAGGATATTCATCCTGTGGACTTGTTGAACATCAGCTTTGACTGGACAGCTCTGGAAACAGCGTTAGACACTCAAGCACTCACCAATGATTTGGTATCAACATTGCCGCCACTAGAGGACAACGAGGACTTTTGGACTTCGAGACCAGGACAGTTTTTTGGTAGTGTTAGGCAGCGTAGAAAGACTGCGTACAGTGCAGGCTTTGTAGCAGGCAATATGGACGGCGATACCGTCCAGTTGATTCAAACTACCGGACGCAAGCCGCCGTCTGATAGGTAAACTATGTCAGTGATTCCGGAAATCCTTTTGCAGCGTGTCGTAGTCAATGGCTTTAGGTCGTTGCGTAAGGATCCGCGCATTTTGGATGCTCTGTTCAAGAATCTACCGCAGGAACAACTCAAGGAAGTTAAGGCGTTCGTACTGGATACTTCTATCGACTTCAGTGTAAACTATCCTCGTAAGGACTTGAAAGTTCCTTCACTTGTGCTAGTATTGAAGAATGAGACAGAAGCTGTTCCATTTCTAGGGGACAGCATGAATACAAATGGGCCGAGTGTTCCTGTCCCGGATGTAGATTTGTCGTATGACACCCTGGGCGCACACGGCGCTTCTACTTCTGATCTTTCTGGCCTCCCGCGTAAACTAGCAGGACCTTTAGCTGTAGAAAATAGTCAAGGTGTTACCGTAAACTTGACGGACTCTGCTGAAGACGTAGTTGAAGAACTACTTGAAGACCCAATAGGATGTGCTTTTCTCTATGTTGTGGGGGGTACAGGAGCAGGCCAAGTTTTCCCAATCTTGAGAATCCGGTCGGATTCACTTGACATCCAGGGTACTTTTGATCCATCATTAGATAGCACGAGTCTTGTAGACATCCGTGCCCCGGAAGATCCTCGGCTAGCCCTTGGCGAACCTAGCAGGGTCTACGACGCGTCAGCGACGAACCTACGTAGATTAGGTTCTGAGTATGAGGTAACGTATCACCTTCATGTCATTGCTGGCCATCAGGATGAGGTCATCTTCCTTTATTCCGTCATCAAGGCGCTGCTTCTGTCACAGCGTCCCCTGCTTGAAGCCCAGGGTCTAATAGCGTTGAGGATCAGTGGATCTGATTTCGCTCCCAGAACAGAGTACCTCCCAAATGAGGTGTTCCAGCGAATGATGGTCTTGACCTTCATTTACCCGTTCAGCTTCTTGCAGGAGCAGGAAGTCGCGTCTGAGGTGAGAGTAGTTCTTACCCCGGATGATCCCGCGACCAGGGACCCGTGCGACATCAACTTCACAACTACAATCACACTGTAGGGGATTCTTAGCACATGAGTGACGACAAGACAGTTTCTGAAGATACATCACCGGCAGTAGCTAAGAAGGCTCCTGCTAAGAAGAAGTCCCGCAAAAAGGCTTCTGGATCAAAGCCAAAGCCGGCAGCGATCCGACGAGCACGAGTATATCGGTTCGAGCAATGGGCAGCGCGCAGAGGGGTACCGCAACATCATCAAGGTGGTTTGCGTGCGTACGTTCGGGACGTTCACAAGCCTCGCACTCTTGAAGAGTGGGACGAGTGCTTCAAGGACTACTGAGGAGTAGATAATGGCACGCTCAGTCACATTCAATGGTATCACCCGCTTCAAGCCAGGCGGCATTACCAAGATCAACGCGGAGGCGTTGAACCAAGTACTGTTGAGCGCAAATAGCATCGTTGCGCTCGTCGGTGAAGCAGAAGGCGGCGCGCCCGGATCAGACAGTGGTCTTGTGACCTTGTTCGACCCGTCTAGGGCGACTGCTCAGTTTCGTAGTGGTGCGCTTGTAGACGCTATTCGTCTCGCGTTCCAGTCTTCTGGTGATCCGGATATTCTCGCTGGTGCATCTCGTGTGTTGGTTTGGAAGACCAACGCATCAACACAGGCTACACTTAGCTTGCCTTCTGCCAACGCGGACAACGTTGTTGGTACAGATGCAACTCCAGGTACTGCAACGGGTGGTTCTACCACCACGCTTGTTGATACTGTAGGTCTTGCACCAGGAACCTTTGCAGATGATGAGTTGAATGGTATGTGGGTCGTAGTTCGTCCGTTCACTGCAACCGCAGAGGTTCGGCAGATTGCGGACTACGACGACGCCTCTAGCACCATCACTTGGACCACAGCACTGAGTGTGCTTGTGTCCGTTTCTGATGAGTATCTTGTCCTTGAGAATGAAATCGAAGTTGCAGCAGCTGTTGCTTCGTCTACCACGACCACTGTTGTAGTGGATGATACCGACCTGACTCTAGTCGATGATGAGCACAACGGACGTTGGCTCTACATTGTTGACTCGGATGGAGCTGGTGGCGTAGGCGACGTTTTCCTACGACAGATCACCGATACGGACGCAGGTACAGATACGCTTACGATTACGCCAGCTCTTCCGGCTGCACTGTCGTCGGGTGCGTATGTACAGGTCCTACCAAATGTAGTTGATTTGACTTCGAAGGATTGGGGCGCACACACTAACGGTGTCGCAGTCGATTCCGCTGAAGGAACCACTTCTGACCTTCGTGTGATCACTGTTGACTTCGAAGGAGACTCTGAGGTCTCTCCTGAGTTGGGCGGAAAGAACTTCCTTCACGTGCTCTATAAGGGAGCTGGTGCTTCTGTCAGTGACACCGTTGCAGCTTCGCCTGCATCCACGGCAACAGTCATTGAGTTGACCACGGGTGGTTTGACCCCAGGTGCTCGTGTTGGCCATCAGGTACTTATCAACGGTGAGTACACAACCATTACTGCGAACACTGCGTCGCAGTTGACTGTAAGTCCTGCTCTATCAGCAGCTCCAGCGACTGGAAATGCTGTCATCATCACTACCCTGACCGCAGGCGTGATGGAAGTGTCTGGAGCAGCCGGTGTGGCAACTGGCCTTTCAGTGACTCTCACAGGTGTCACGGGCGATGACTTGGCTATCACCTTCACCACAGGTCAGACGCTGCGTCAGCTTCAGGACACCATCAACACTAACCCGAACTACCTCGCAACCGTTCCAGCAGGAACTAACCCAGACACGTCACTGGTAGCCGACTTCGACTTCGGTCCAGACTCTGAAGTAACGGTTCTCAACTCTCACGAGTTGGATACTTCCGTAGGACTACGTCAGGATCTGAAGGCAGTCGTAGATTACTTCAATGACATCTCTGAGCTGGTTGAAGCAGTTCGCTCGACCGATACAGGCTCTTCTGTAGCTGGTTGTTGCCGATTGGCTGCTTGGGACCCAGCAGTAGTTCAAGGCACTGATGATCCATTCAATCTGACTGGTGGTACCCGAGGTATCTCGTCCAACTCAGATTTCCAGACGGGTCTAGACGAGTTGCTCAAGGTTCGTGCGAATGGTGTTGTGCCTCTTATCGACGAGGACTTGGCCAATGAGGGCTTTGGCTCTACAGCAACTGTAGCGTCCGTCGCTGCACAGCTGGTAGACCACGTAGCTCAGGCACGAGGCGCTGCTCAGAACATCGCTGGTGAGCGTGGAGGTTTCATTGGCTTCCAGGGCACCAAGACTGAGATCATCGCTCAGGCGAACGCCATCAATGATTTCGACGTGCAGATGACTTGCCAGAATCCAACTGCATTGAATGCAACAGGATCATTGGTGGAGTTTGGACCTCGTATCATGGCGGTCATGGGTGCATCTATGCGAGCAGGAGTGCCAGAAGTTGGCGAGCCGCTCACACACAAGTTCCTACGAGTTTCAGGTCTGACTCAGGATGCCTCGTGGGATCCTGCAGACCTTACTGATGCGAATGAGTTTATCCAGGCTGGAATCTTCTTCGCAGAAACCATCGACGGAAAGGGTACTCGTTGGGTACGAGACCTAACGACCCACGTCAAGGACGACAACCTAGCCTTCATTGAGGGCTCGGTACGAGACGCAGTACGGTTCGTTGCATTCGAACTTCGTGACACTCTGGTAGACAGGTTCACGGGCAAGAAGGCAGCTCCGGCTACTATCACGAACATCCGAGACACGGCTGTGGCTGTTCTTGAGTTGGCTCGTCAGGACAACATCATCGTTGACTCGACGGATCCAACTACGGGATCTACCATCCGCGCCTTCCATAACCTGAAGGTGTTCAGCTCGGGTGACGTGGTCACTCTCAACGTCGGAATCTTCCCAGTTCCGGGAATCAACTTCCAGCTCAATGAGATCTTCCTGCAGCTCCCAACGCAGTCGGCGTAAGGGCGTAGAGGAAACCTAAGGAGATAGAAATGCCTGCTCTACCTACAGTAGTCACAGACTACCTAACAGCGATCAAGGATTCGCTGCAGCAGGGTTCAGACCTTGGCTCAAATGTCCGGGGCGCCGCGCTCAACTACCTCAGGGCTCAGGACATGGCTACGGTGCTGGATCTGCTTCAGGACGGCCTTGATCAAACATCTGTACTCACCGCAACCGGAGGCACTGCTCGCAGTGTTCAGGATACGGGTGCCTTCACTGCTGGACAGCAGGTTGGCAACATCGTTATCTTCACCGGAAACGTGACAGCAGCTTTGGCTGGTGTGGAGGCGCGAGTCGTCACCAACGATACTGGCGAGCTGTTCTTCGCGGACGGTGCGCTTCCAGCGACCCCAGCGGTTGGTGATACCTACACCATCCGTGGCGGACTCATGGACGCGCAGATTGCGGAGCTTCGTGAAGGAAAGAGTCTTGCAGACTCGCCTTCAGGTTCGGTCTACGGCGAGGTCCGTTCTGCGATGGATGCGCTGGTTCTTAGCATCCGACAGGTTAGCGGAGCCGATGCAAACTATCGACAGGTGTGGAGCGGTAACACTGCGACCGGTTCCACCGCTTCTGTAGTCAATCTTGACTTGCGCGGCGGTGTGCTGGTTCCAGATCAGCTTCGGGGCATGAGGCTTCGCACAGCTGCGCTAGGCGAGCGAATCATTGAGTCTAACACCGCTGCCGGTGTTTGTACTCTAACAGCCGCTCTTACGGGTGCTCCTGGTGTTGTTGCTGTAACGATCGTGGTTCCGGATGATGAGGTGGGGGGTACATCCGCGCCGAAGATTCGTGTTCACCCAGGCGCACAGCCAGGAGAGAACGCGGTACTAGCGGATCTCATTCAGCAGCTTGAAGACGCTGTCGTGGCGTACACGCTGCCTACCTGATCCGACCTATGGAGGGGCGGGGCGGTCCTGTCGTCCCCTCCAGTGGCAGCTCTTGCCCCTCCACCCGTTTTTTTGTATACTGGCTTTTGGCTCAGGAGATAACACATGGCTTCCGAAACATTTAGTGGAGCAAGAGCGATCTTCTTCATCAATGGACTCGAAATCGGCTTTGCCGGTGGCGTGTCTGGTGAGGAAATGATCGACTATGAGCCGATCGACGTATTGAACCTGCTAGAGGTGCGGGAGCATGTGCCAGTCGCATATCGAACAAGCCTAAATGCGCAGATCTTTCGCGTGATCGGAAACTCAATCAAGGCGCAGAACATCATGCCTCGTCTTGAAGACATCATCGTTAGCGGCGATCTGGAAGCAGCAATCCAGGATTTCGTCACCGGGAATACGATGCAGCTTTTCCAGGGTGTGAGATGTTCTGGACACACTTGGGATATCACCGCACGCGGCGTTGTGAGCGAGAACGTTCCATTCGTCGCCATCAGAACTGTAGACGAGTTTGAGAACCCGCTCTAAGCTGAGAAGTGAGGGGAAGTATGACAAAGAATAAGCCAGTGGCAACAGGTGGATCTGTATCCCGGGAACGTCTTCTAAAGACCTTTGAAGTTGACTATCACTCAGAGGTTGATGGAAGACGCTATCGGGGTAAGTTCATGAGTAAGAAGATGTCCATTCGAGACCTAGCGGCGCTAGGCGTTCGTAAGTCCCAGTTGAACGGTGGTATGCACTACGACTTGGCACATCCAGGACATGGAGTAGATGAGCAAACAGATGAGTTCAACAACATGATCGCTCATCTTGAGATCGCTCTCAAGGAAGTACCTACCTGGTGGAACTTGGACGAAATCACTGACATCGGATTGATTGGTAGGGTCTACAAGGAGGTCATCTCTTTTGAGAACACGTTTCTCGGAGGAGAAGGAGATGCCATCGCGGGACATAGTGGAGATAGCGAAGGAGACAGCTCGGAGGGTACGTCAGCGGCCGACGCTAGTGGAGCGGCTGTCGCTGTGGTGGACGAAGAAGTACAAGCTGCCCTACAACCATGAACTGTTCCAGGATCGAACTATCTTCGACCTGTTGACTGAGTTCTACGTTGACTACTATGAAAATGCTCCACTAGAGGCGTATCGAAATCCTGATGGACATATTCAGTTCAAGGATACTGGCGATAGTCTCATCGACAAGTGGGAAGAGCAGATTGCTAGAGGACAGAGTCCTGATCTCAATGAAGCCTTTACGGCTGAACAGAGAGAATCTTTGCAGCGTCTACGGGCCCGCGGCAAAGCACGAACAAGACTCGGTGGTTCATTCAAGGAAGTCGTGGAGAGCATGGAACGCGAAGCGCGTCGACAGGGCCTTCACAACGTATCCACACGCGGCCCATCTACTATTCGACGTCCGGTAGGACGGCGTGTGTCTAGATCTAACTTTGGAGACGGCTACAGCTAATGGCTGACATTACCAAGGAAGTCAATCTTGAGGTTACCGCTGATCTCGGTAAGCTCAGACGTGCGATGAAGCAGGCGGCGTCCTTTCAAAAGGACATGCGTCGTACGTCGAAGGCCATGCGCAAGGAAGGTCTACGGGGATACAAGGACCTAGCGAAGGTTTCTGGAATCGTCTCTAAGCAGGACAAGAGTCGTTTTGGAAGAGAGGCTTTGCGAGCTGAGCGACAGCTGCAGTCTGCAATCAAGAAGACTGTCAAGGCGATCAGAGACAAGGCCAAGGCTTCTGATGATGCAGCAAGGGCGACGGCCAAGGAACACGCGCAGCTGAAGCGGCTAACTAGCGAACTTCAAAAGATGCGTGGCGCACGCAGAGGCCTAGGCATTACTTCTTGGGGAGAGCGTGCGCGCGGCGTAGCTGGAACTACTGGCGACTATGCCAAGGGCATGTTGAAGGGATTGCTTAGTGGTCTCGGAGATGCACTTACCATTGCTGGAACAAAGATCGCTGGTGGATTACTAGGTGTTGTCACTAGCCAGATGCAGCAGGCTTATGCGGCACGTCTGCAGTATGGTCAAGCCTATGGTCAGCTAGCTGGTCTTGGTGGTCGAGGACAAGGCAAGGCGACGATTGATCGTGCCCGAGGTCTTGGCGTTAGGATGGGCTTTGATCCATCTGCGGTCGCTGGCATAGCGGGCGCCACGGCACGTGCTACAGGACGTTTAGGTGGTACAGATCTGACTACGGCGATGCAGTTCATGCGTGCGACGGGCATGGATATAGGTGGTACTGCTAACATCATGGGAGGCTTGGCACGTGGTGGTGCTGGGACAGGACGTACGCGCCAAGAAATGCAGAAGATGCTCGCCATGGGTATGGAGACCGGGTTGAAGCGAGCACGTATGCCCGAGTTCTTTCAAGCTATGACAGGGCTGGTCAATCGTCAGGCCTCTGTAATGGCGGGCGATGTATCTGCAATGCCTGCAGCTAGGTTGCTAGCACAGATGCAGATGTCCAAGCTGTCTGGTTTGACTGGTGCCCGAGGAGGCGCTGCATTGGCACAGCTAGATGCAGCGATTCGAAAGCCAGGTGGTGGTGAAGCTGGCCAAGCGTTGATGCTTCAGGCTTTTGGCTTTGGTAAGCCAGGAGGTACGGCGACGTACTACGAAGCTTTGAAGCGACAGGAGCAAGGTATTTTTGGTGCCGGTAACGCGCAAGCTATGTTCGCTGAAGCGCGTAGACAGTATGGTGGTGGTGAAGCTGCTATTCTTGCGTTGCGAGAGATGACGGGCTTGTCTATTTCTCAGTTGGAAGCACTGCGTGATGTTGTAGATAGCAACGTTTCTTCAGAGGAGATGCAAGAGCAGATTCTACGTCTTGAGCAAGAAGCGGGTAAGAAGGGTGGACGCTTTGATCTAGGCAGGGAAGCTACCAAGCAGATGAAGGCATTTGGAGATACAACTAAGCGTCTCGCACATCTAACAAACCGCTTGGTAAACATCGGAGATAAGCTCAAGAAGCCAATCGAGAACATTCAGGATCACATCAACAACCTGGTTGAAGAGCTAACTCCAACAATCGTCTCAGCGCTGAAGTTCATTTCTGACAAGCTAGATGACGTAGCCAACATGCTAAAGGAGCATTTTGCACCAGGTAAGATGGAGTCGCGAGCCAAGAAGGAAGCCGATGAACTCATTGAGCAGATTGAGGCTGGTGAACTTACGCCGGAACAAGCTTTGCGTCGAGTTCGACAGATGGAACGAAGAGACAAGAAGATACTAGAGGATCGACCTTGGTACGAGCGTTTGTTGACAGCCATCAATCCATTTGCAGACGATCCTGAGGATGATTATAGGGCAGCTCGTTGGGAGCGTATGCGCGCACAAATAGCGGCACATCTACATCGAGGTCCTGACGATCCTGATCCTGATAATCCCGGCTTCACTATGAGTGGTGACCGGCTACCGACTCCAGAATGGTTAGGGGGTCCTAGCCGTGATCCACACGGGATTCTACGTGGAGAGCACGATCCTTCTGTTATTGGTGGTCCTGCTTGGGAGCGGCTTGGCCGTGAAGGGCAGATTGGCTTGCTTAGTCCAGAAGCGGCCCGACGCGGTATTGATCCTGTAGAGTTCCATGCGCAAGTAATAGCGCAACTTCAGGCACAACAACAACAAATAGCTGACCAGCTGCGAGAATCAAACAATCGTGGCCCATCAGAAAATCAGCGACCAGTTGTTCCTGATACTAGTGGTGGTAGTGGACCATGAGCGCGGTAACTGAGGGCGCACCTCACATGGGTGCTGAGTTTGATGGCGTTCGACGCTATCGAACCACGTGTAAGGTACGTATCGATAGCCATAGATTTGGTCAACCTATCTATGTGAGTGACGACGTTCGCAGCATTCAGACTGCAAAGACCATCAAGGGACAGGGACAAGCCAACATTCAGCTGGTGGCTAGTCGAAACTGGTTGAACTTCTTGGCTCCGAACGATTACGTCAACATCTACTTCAACATCGGTGATGGTGAAGGCTGGACTCGTACGTTCTTTGGTTTCATCGATCGTGTAGAAGAGAACTATCGTGTAGTTGAAAATGGATCACCTACGACGACCTATAGTGTCCTTTGCTCAGATTTCTACAAAGCCTTTGAGCGAACGCAGATCTACTTCAACCCTCATCTTGCTGGACGTACTGATTTGGACGGTGCCTTCTTTGGCACACCGAATATTGGTGGCCTAGCTTTGCAGACTTCTGGTATCCGTGTCTTCGGGGCTCCAGCTGACATCGTAATCAATACCATCCTGCTGCTAATGGGGTTTGGTACGCAGTTCACTCTCCCAGACTCATACGAACCAGGACTCAAGGAAAAGCTCCGTCAGGATCGTGCTCGCTTCGTAACAGAACGTCTTACACTATCCGATTTTGCCAGGGATGTTCTACGCACAGGCACATTCGAAGACTTGAAGGAACGTCTGCGAGCGGAAGCGGAAGGACTAGTTGAGAACATACCGAATCTGGGAGGAAATCAGGAAGATCGAATCTCCGCGCTCGCTACGTCATCTCGTGTTTCTGAAGCTCAGGTACGTTCAGCATTCGAAACTGCTGATGGAGATCAGTCTGCGCTAGTAGATTTCTTTCACCAGGCTGCTTTGAACAGGGAGATCACTCTAACGGATCCTGGTAGAGCTACAGCTGCTGATCGCGGAGCATTGACCATTCTCAACAGTACTACATCCACCGCAGACAACAACCTACTCGATGTGATAGATCCGATTACGTTTGTTGAGCGTCGGGCCATGGATGGCTACCATGCAGGAGCTTCTGTATGGCAGAGACAGGGTCCGATCATCTCAATCATTCGTGCGTTGTCACACGAGATGGTCAACGAGTTGATTTTCGATCTGCGACCAGTAACTGGTTCACAAGATGGCTTTGATGAAGAGGGACATGAGCTTAGTCGTGTTCCTTACTCGCGCACACCTGATGAGATTGAAGGTAATCTTAGTGAAGTTGATGGAGAACAGAATGGGATCAAGTATATCCCTGCAGTAGTCATGCGGGAGTATCCATTCTCTACGATTGATGGACTACAGATCAATGAAGCTGAAATCTTGGGCGGTGCGCCAGCTACGTTCCTGCGCACAGAAGAACAAAGAGAGCAGGCACGTCAAACTGTGGCCGCGTCTGATACTTTCGTCATTTGGTTTGGTGAGATTTTTCAAGACGAACCAAATGTGCCGGGACGTCACATTGTAACTGTTCCAAACATCAGTATCGGTGACACAAGGCCTAATACGGCAGACGCAACAGTCTTTCCAATGCCTGGTGTGAAGCATCTTGATGTGGCAGTTATCTCAGATCAAGAGATCACTAACACTACCTGGGGTCGTAGTGACAACGACCATTTTAACTTGATGGAGTTCTATTCGGATGCGTTGCTAGGGACAGATCAGCGTTTCTACATGCATGATTTACTCCCACTCTTCACTCCTATTCACATCATGCGCAATGGTTTGCGTGTGAGATCTTTGACCACACGATTTGCTCGATTCAGCATTGATGTGGCAGATAGAAATCGACCACAACCGTCGGCTGAACAACGTGAGACAGCAGCTGCAGCAGAAGCTGAAGTAAGTCCGCCAACAGAAGAAGACGCCACTGCGAGAGAGGAAGCACGTCGCAACACACGCCGCAACAGGCGTCTCTCACGTTTGCGTGTAACTGGAGATTTCCAAGCAAATGGTCGTTACGGTAACGCACCGGGCGCCTTGCTGCGTGCTAAGGAAGGCGTACAACGTATCCCATATGTCCCTAGGACACGGAACGGCCCTCATGCCAACTCAGGCGTCTCTACAGCAGTTGGTACTGATGTGGCAGGATCTAGGTCTGATAACGTCAGGAATCGGTTCTTGTCAGCAGGAGCCCCTGCGAATATTGCGAACTTCTATGCGGATGCTGCTGGACAGACATCCATTACCAATCCTGATGGATCTGTCACAGAACGAAGGGACGGCTTGAGAGGTCAAGCGGCGCTTGACTACATTTTGGCTGTATCAGAGCCTGCGACAGCAAGTACGCCAAACTTTCGTAGGATTCGTGGTACGAATCGTGCAGTTCCAGAGAGTCTTACTATGTCTGCTGCAGTAGTAGATGCGTTGTTCAATGCCGCCTTTGAGCGTTGCAGAAACGTTGCACGTATACGACTCACTGGACAGGGAATCAATAGAAGCACGCGTGCCTCAGATCCTATTACGGATGCTCAGTTCGCAGCCTTGCATCCATTTGTGCAAGAGTTCCTAATCGATATGTGTTTTGGTGGTAGGTTGATCTCTGGAACACGTTTGAATCAGCTAGCAGATATTGTACGTGAAGATCCAACAGATCCTATTGCCATGTTGGTGCAGTTCAAGAGATTCGTACGTAACATTCCACAGAGACTACAACGACCTGCAGGACGACGACTTCGCCTTGACTGGTTGAACACTCGAATCGTTGATCTAGCTGTAGATGCAACCGTGGCAGAGGAGGAAGATGAAGAAATAGAAGAGCGAGCTAGTCTTGCAGATCAACGGCCTCCTAGCACTACATCAACCGGTGTCCAGGTAGACACCACGCTCGTACGAAGACAGATTGTTCGTTGGGCTCTGTTGAATGATCATTGGTATCAACACAACCTAGAGTACTTGAACGGTAGAATCGAAATGCGAGGTGCCCCCGAGATTAGGGTAGGATATCGTCTAGATCTGTATGATCGTGACATGAGCTTCTATGTGGAAACAGTAAACCATAGCTGGGCTTATCCGGGTAGGATGCTAACGGCATTGGGTGTGACCCGAGGGCAGCACAACAACCCATTTCCTGTGTACGTGCTGCCTCCTATCGATGTCTACGAACCGACTGATGCACAGCGAAAGCTGCCAGGAAGCAGACTGGCTCAGTTCTTTGTAGTTCCAGATCCTGTTGCAGTTCGACGAGGTATTGTACTACGTAGACCACGAGAAGAGCACGTTATAAACCAAGAAAATGCTTTGGGCATTATCCCACCAAGTGAGGACGTCAACTACATTGACTCTCACAATATCCTTCCTCGATACAACGAAGCGTTGATCGAGGCTGGAAATAACGGTTTGTCGGCTAACCAAGAAGCCCTTGCAGAGTTGGGTAACGTAGATCCAGAACTTCAAGCACAGCTTGCTCAGCAGGAGGCTGCAGAAACTCCGGCCGTGGGTGCCGAAGGTGCAGCGTCACTACCAGATCAGGATCTGCCTGCTGGAACAACTGGTGCTCCTACAGATGTACCTCTGTCTTCTCTTCCAGGAGGCGGCTAATGACGTGGCGACCTAATCTAGCAGCTAACAGAACTCCTGTCCAACAGGCGATGACTGTGGAGGATGGAGACTATCGCAACGTCAAGCGCTTGCATCGTTTGATGCTGGGGGTAGTCATCGACGTGTTTCCTTGTGACCAAGAGGAAGGAAACAGGTCTGCTCGTCAGTTAGAGAGTAGGCATGGTCATCGACACGAAGCTACGGTGTTGGTGATCAACGATGGTGCTTCTACATACATGGTGCTGGAGAATGTGACGATTCCTCCATTCGCGCCTAGTGGTGTTGACAACTACGCAGAACACCTCCCTCGACCTTCTTCCTGTTTGACGACAGGAGAAGCTATGAGTTCAGGCTTGAACCAAGTTGATCCGTATGATCTTGATGGAGACATGTGCGTCATCGCCTTCATAGGTGGTCAGTTAGACCAACCTTTCATCATCAGTTGGTGGCCACATCCAAGGAACCTATTCGACTCAGCGACAAGTGGAGTTGGACATCCAAACGCGGAAGGACAGAGTCAGGCACTAGATCAGTCACGTCGCTACTTTCGACGAATCAATGGCGTAGAAACAGTAATCAACTCTATTGGTGACGTCATTGTTTCCACTACCTTCTCCGGAAGTAGTATTGTTCCGGGCCAAGACTCGGAAAGAGGTAGGTTCATTCGAAGGGAGCACGACGATCTGGGCGGTAGCGTTCGTTTGTACATGAAGCCTTCTAGAACGATGGAATGGGTCTGGGCGCCTCAAGAAGACGGTCTAGGCATCCTCAGTGAGCCTGAAGGTGAGCTGCCTCAGCCGAATCCTCCGTCGGAGGACGGCGGCCCAGAGCCTGACGAAGACGAACAGCTGGCGCCTGTGTTGGAGAACACGTACTTGTATGTGAGTGGAGATAGCTGGCGTATCTCAGTGCCTTCTTCTTTCCAAGTTATCAGCATGGATGAAGTCATACTTCAGGCTGATGGTGAAGTAGAGATTGATTCTGTCAACGGACAAGTTCTACTCAATGCTGGCGATCTCGTTACCCTTCAGGCGCGAAATGTGGTAAGCTTGACTTCTCCGGCCAAGATCGAGCTGAGGATTGAGAACGCAGAAAGCGGACCTGACCCAGAGGACGACGCTAGTATTCCGATTCTTCCCGATTATGCGGCAATCACATTGGAACGAGATGCCGACGCCGACACGATTAGTATCACGATAGGAGTTCCTGATCCTGCGGGAACAGAAACTTCTCCCTTGCCGGACTTGTCCTTCATCACTATGAACGATGCAGAGATGACCATAGAGTCAACTGCAATCAAGATCGGTGAAAACGCTTCAACTGAACCTCTGGTGCTTGGTGCAACGCTAGACGATGTGCTGACGAATGCTGTGGTGCAAACAGCTATGGGACCGGCAATGTTCGATGCAGCGACAATCGCACGCTTCGTAGAGTTTCAGAGTACAAAGACGAAGGTAGAGTAATGCCGCTAGATACACCAGGACTTACTTCAGGCCTTACGACACTTTTTTCCGGTCCACCATCAGGATTTGATGGTTGTGCTGAAGAATGGGGAGATGTGGTAGAATCATACTCCACAGATATCGTTCCCATCTCAACTGCAGTGGCTGCAGCGGTAGCTACTCTCAAGACTGATCTGGAGGCTGCTTTTAGAGCAGGCCAAGCAGATGGTACGGGCGTTGTATTGGCGTCTCAACTTGAGACGGCCTTCGCAACGTTTGCGGCCACCGTAGGCGTAGGCATGCTTCCTTTGTTCTCGGCAACGCCACCACCAGGCCTCGTTGGTTGGCTGCCTGCGCTACAGGAAACACCGTTTCCCGAGACCCATGCAATCGCTGCTAACAAGTACAGCAGCCTAATCGATACTTGGATGAGGACTGGAACTGCAACTAGGACTGTAAGTCCCTTTGACACCGTGCCTTGGTCATGACACTAAATCGTACAAGAGATCACATAGAGATTGGAGAAGAGATTGATACTGTTGTTGTAGCGACAGGCAACTCGCTCACAGCAACTCGAAATCAAGCAGTAGATGCAGCGCAGCTTTCAGCTAGAATGCAGCGTCTCTACTCCATTGCGCTCATCGACGTGCGTGACGGATCTGTTGTACGAACGAGCTTTCCACTAGATCCAGCTGCTGGAAAGAAGGCACGACCAGGACGTTCTGCTGAGTTTTTCTTTCGTGTGGCTCCTAGAGTACATGAGATGACGGAACCTTTCTCAACTACCATCGTACCTACACAGAATAGTGGTAAGTTCATTGAGTCACATGGGTCTATCATCAAGCAAATCAGAGTATCTGGTACGACAGGATTGCGTCCAAACAAGTCGCTGCCTCCAGCAATCGATTTGCTACGAGAGTTTGGTGTAGATCTAACTGGTTTCACCGATCTGAGTCTCGGCTTCTCTAGGAAGCGTTTGCCGGATGATGAAGCGACTGGTTGGGATGATATCATCTTCTTGCGAAACATCTTTCGTCTGTACTCTGACATCAAGGAGGGTCGTCGAGACGTGATTGCCCCACGTAACGTCGTAATGATTTGGCGAAACGCTAAGGACCTAGACTTTTGGGTAGTGGAGCCGCAAGACTTCAAGCTAAGCCAGAACTCACAGAGTCCTATGACTTATGAGTACAGTATTGGCTTTCGGACGTTGAGTAAGTACGATCACTTGTTTAGGGAGCCGATAGATCCTTTGCAGAGCATCTTGGCTCGACGACGATTCTTTGCGCGTCTTCAGCAGTATGGGCAGTCCTTGGGACGAGCGTTCAGTTTCTTGGCTACTCAGATTAGTCGACTCGATTCAATAGGTGCCTTCGCTGCGACTACGTTGTTGGCGCCTTTGGTTAGCTTGACTAGAGGTATCTTAGCAGTCAAGACTTCTATCACGACGTTCGGATCTCGCACACGAAATCGTGCAAGAGAGTTACGTTCGAGAATCGACGATGCCCTGAGACAGATTGCAGGGCAGACGCAAGAGTTTGCACTAACGCCGTCTGTATCTCCTTCGTTTGAGACAGCTTTCACACTGGTAGCGGGTGAGCGGCCTGATTTCAGTCAGCGATTTCCTCTACAGGATCCGGTGGTGAGAACGCTGCGTCGTATTCAGATTATTGCTTCTCGCATCCTCACCGAGAAGTCTCTACAGGATACAGTCACGAACAGAACGAGTGCTCGACGCTCTGAAATCGTCTCTAGGTATGCACGTAGCTCGGGACCTCGTGGGGCTGTTCGTCCGCCCGCAACAGGAGGATCTAGTACGTTTTTGGGTAATGAACCTATAACCAGCGCTGTAACAGAGACAACCATTCGTGTAGGAGAGACCATCCAAGACATCGCACTTCGTTGCCTTGGGCATAGAGGACGTTGGCACGTGATTGCTGTGTTGAATGGGTTGAGTGCTCCGTACATCAGCGCGACTGGTGGTGTAGGTGTATTGATGCCTGGTGACACTATTTTGTGTCCCGCTGACGGTATTCGAGGTTCGAACGCTGCAGAAATCGGCGTAGATGATAACGCTACCGATCGAGACACATCGAATCAGGACGATAATCTCTTTGGTGAGGTACAGCAAGCGTACGGCAGAGACGTGCGACTTCGATCGGTTCGTGGTGGATCCGTAGATCTTACGGATCTGGTTGTGGGACAAAATGGTGACATTAGCACCATCATCGGTATCCCGAACGTGGATCAGGCAATGAAGATTAAGTTTGCTACAGAGCGTGGAGAGCTTGCAGTACATCCAGATTTCGGCTCTGCCTTCCCTCTAGGATCCAAGGCAACCACGACTGCGTTTACTACCTTCCAGATCGATGTACGTAACACGCTTTTGAGTGATCCTCGTGTGATCGGAATCGAATCACTAGATTTTGTGGTCCGTGGAGATGTCTTGCTTACTGAAGCTGACCTGCGATTGGCCGGCTCTGCTGACGCACTATCCACTACATTCGCGCTACGGAGATTCTAATGGCTTTCGTTCCTAGAACCTTTGAAGAGATTTTGGTGGACATGATTGCATATGTCCAATCCAGAACTGAACTCACAGACTTCACAGTAGGGTCTGTCATTAGGACGATTTTGGAAGCTGCTGCATTCGAAGACGATGAGCAGTACTTCCAGATGGTGCAGTTGCTGGACGACTTCCGGCTAACCACAGCTACGGGAGATGCTCTAGATCGACGTCTAGGAGACTTTGGAATCATCAGAGAACCTCCGCGTCGTGCGTTCGGTAAGGTACGCTTCTTCGACGGGAACGTTGTTGCAGATCAAGTTGCAACAGATGCTCTTGTTGGCGCGACTGAGGTTCGTATCTTCGATTCTACGAGATTTCCTACCAGCGGTTTTCCGTTCACCATTCGTATAGGAGAAGGCACCGCTAGAGCACAAGATGTTGATGTAACTGCAAATGATACGACTACAGGTACTTTTACACTAGATGCGGGTACACCTCTCATCGCCGACATCTTCGTCGCGGATAGAGTGGCTTTGGTTACTGGTGCGGTATCGCGAACTATCAACACAGGCACCTCTTTACAGTCACCGCCTACCGTCTCTGAGCGTGGAAAGACTTACGCTACCAAGGAACCGGGCTTCATCTTGGCTGGAAATCTCTTCTCCAATGATGTTCTCATCCAAGCTGCAGATGCGGGCGAGGTGGGCAACGTAGGTGTAAACAGAGTGACGCGCTTTATCGGTGGAGCACCTTTCTCAGGCGCGCGAGTCACCAATGTCACCTCCATCGAAGGCGGTCGTAATAGAGAGACGGATCCGGAGTTTCGTGCGCGAGCACTAGCTAAGTTGCAGGCATTGAGTCGAGGAACTCCGCAGGCGCTTAGGTCAGAAGCGATTGGTATCGAAGACCCACAAACAGGGCAGCGTGTCCAGTCTGCGAATCTCATAGAAGCTTTCGATACAGATGAAGTTATCGTGTATATTGATGATGGTACAGGTTTGGAGCCAGATGTTTCTCCTCTACCACAGGACAGCCTAGCTTCGGGTGTTACAACAGGTGTAGATACTTCATTGTCTTTGAACTCTGGTATTGATTTTCCATCGTCGGGTTTTGTGCTCATTGAAGCGGAAGGATCAAATCTAGCGGAAGTGATTGAGTACATTAGCAAGCCAGATGATGATACGTTGACGCTTGTAAGTGCTGTCGCAGAAACGCACGGTGCAGGAGCTATTGTTAGCTTTGTAGACGTCGTTAGCACCGCTGCAGAGACAGGACAACGTCGCTTTCGACTGCAGAACTTTCCTGTCGTCAGAGGAACGGACCGCATTTTCATAAAGCCTCCAGCAGGTCCGTGGGCACTGCTTGCACGAGACGTAGACTACCGTCTCAACAAGGGTACTGGAGAGTTTCTCATCTTAGATGTAGCAGGTCTGACACTAGGAACGGAAGTAGTCGCTTCTTACTCTTTCTACACCAACTTGATTGCAGAGACACAAAAGGTGTTAGAAGGTGATGCTAATGACCCGCTTAACTTTCCAGGTGTGAAGGCAGCAGGTATCTTTTTGGCGGTGGAGGCACCAGTTATCAAGCGGATTACAGTTGCTGCTTCAATCACTGCAGAAGATCGATTCACAGAGACAGATCTTGCACCGCTCGTTGCTGATGCAATAGAGAACTACATCAATAGCAGGGGTATCGGTGAGGATGTTATTCGATCAAAGATAATCGATGTTGCACACAACACACAAGGTGTAAGAGACATCATTATCACGAATCCACTAACGAATATAGTAGTTCTAGAAAATGAACTACCTGTACCTTTTGATACCGATGGAGATTCACTGGTAACAGTGCTATGACGACTGAACGTACTCAAAGCGCAATCAGAGAAGTCAGAGACCAACTTGCGTTGGACTTTGCTGATGGGGAGCGTCTAACGGTCGTTGGAAGCAACCTTGGTGTAGATCGCCCTATCTTTGGGTTCAACAACGACGACTCTTGGCGAGCTATTGTCAAGTCTATCGCGCTTCAGTTCAAGCAAGTACGGACTCGCTTTGAAGATATCATGGCGATTCTCTTCGGCCCCCGTGTAACAGAGGTTACTGGAGTGGCGATTGCTGTTACTGTTGGGGATCGCACAATCACAGTGAACGATTCTAGTAACTTTCCTCAGCTTGGAACGTTGACTATCGATGAAGGATTGGCTACCGAGGAAACGCTGGAGTATTGCTACATAGACCGAGTAGACAATATCATCTTCTTGGTTGATGCTGCAGGAGCGGCATTTGCTCACACAGTTACGGATCAGGACGCTGAGCAGCCGTTGCTTCTAGATGGTGGAACCACGTTGGTGATGCCGACCACTAGGACGTTCCCAACTACAGGTTTGCCCTACGTAGTGACGGTGGGTCGTGGCACTGCGAACGAGGAGGTAGCTGAGGTCACAGCTGTAGATCAGATACGAGGCACTGTGACGCTCTCTGCGCCGCTGGCGAATACCCACGAGGACATGACTCCCAGTGTGATTTTTGACCGTCTACGCCTCCCCTACGCCGCAGGATCGGTGTTATTGGTGATGGATGACTCTGCGCCTTTCCCGGGTGAGGGTGTTGTCCTGACAGAGGTCAAGACAGGTGAGTTTACAGCGGTAAGCGGAACAGTGAACGATGTGACTGTTGCTGGTGGAACTTTCGTCTCAGATATCCACAATGGACAGTTCATCCGTTTTCTCGGTAATGTTACACCTGCTCTCATAGGTGTAGAGGTTGAGATCTCAGACAATACTGCCAGTGTGATTACGTTTTCTACACCGTTGGGGTCAGCTCCTGCAGCGGGAGATCTCTTTCATATCATTCAACCTCCCTTCAATGCAACTGCAGGATCACCTACATCAGTTACAGTAAGTGGCGGTACATTTACTATTGGACGACAGGTAGGAAATGTAGTCGTCTTTGATGGAAACGTGACTGCAGCTTTGGCTGGCGTGGAAGCTCCGATCTTAGAGAATACTGACAGCGTACTAACGTTTCCTAGCGCTCTGCCTGGAACACCTGCATCAGGTGACACTTTCAGGATTCGTGCTCGTGTGGAGTATGTATCCAACGACTTCAATGACACGGCGCTGAACTTGTACCTGCCTATTTTTGACTTGATCTATCCAGAAGGTGTCAAGGTGGAGCTTCTAACAGAAGGCTCTACGATTGCTGTTGGTCAGGTTCAAGTAAAGGGATGTGGTTGGGATATCTTTGAAGTGACTCCTCGTGAAGTAGACATCTTTCTACCTGAGGTATGTCTTGAGGATGAAACTCATATTCGATCTGCTTCGTATCTACATACGACAGAAGCTAATCCTCCAGCATCGAGTACGTTGGCTGTAGCAGCTACTGCGGGTGATAGTTTCATTGACTTAGTTGATTTCACAGATTTTCCAATCGTTGGCGTGGTTTCAATAGACCTTGCAGGAACGAATGAGCGTGTGGGATACTACAAGAATGGTGTCCAAGCAACAGGCTCTATTTCTCACTCAGGTGCTACGATCCTAGACACAGAAACGTTTGTACTAGATGACGGCACCAATCCAGCAGTGACGTTTGAGTTCGACACTGACGATAGTGTGGTTCAGTCCACTGTGTTGAGAAAGGTAGATATCTCAGCTGCGGTTACAGACAACGACCGACGCGATGCGATGATTGCTGCTATCAACAGCGCCCCTTTCCTGAACATCACGGCATCAACAACCGCTGCCTCAGCTTTCGTCTCGCTGATAAACGATATTGGTGGAGTCGTTGGAAACGTCGTAATCACCGAGACCGTAGTTGATGGTAGCTTTGTGGTGGCAGGAATGAGTGGAGGAGTAGACCGTCTGACGATTGCCACGCAGACACTGGCAAACAGCCATCTCATCGGTTCGACGGTAGACTTGTATGAGCCTACCTATCCTCCGGGTAGTCTTCTAGATGGTGACATTTTCACCACTCCGGACATCTTCCCTGGCCCGTATCTCTACGATGCCGCTAGAGAGGCACCTACTGCTACAGTCGCAGTAACGACACTCTCTGATCTTGTGTCTGGACCAACTACGGTTGAAATCGATCAGGTTGCACCTCGAACAGCACTAGAGGTAGAAAACGCATCAGCTTTCGATTTGGTCAGTTTTCCATACACTGTAGTGGTTGGACGAGATACAGGGAACAGAGAGTCTGTCGTAGTAACCGACGTAAACTTGCGTGAGCGTGTAGGTGATCGTGTGATCGCAGGAGCTACAGTAGATCCAAGGGAGATTCTGGTAACACTTTCTGGTGGTGGTGCTGGAGATGCTGCTGATTTTCCTACAGCAAATGGATATAGGGTCTTGATCAGCACCGGAGAAGTGGTGTATGTTATCGGTACAGCAACGGGCCCAGACCGTCTTTTGCTGGAGGACGACATTGTCACCCCGCTGGTTGGCGGCGAAACAGTGTCCCTGTTGGCGGACGTATTGACAGTCAACGCGCTGACAGATTTCCACGAGGGGAAGGTTCCATTCGGTAAGCGCTCCACAGCTTTGGCTGGTGCTGAGGCAAGATTCCCAGCGCTATCCACTACAGATATTACTTCATCTGAGATAGTAGAGCCGTTGATTTCCTCGTTCGATGTAGTGTCAGCCACAGGCTTGGACGTTACTGGAGGGCGCGTTCTACTTAACTTTGGTGAAGAGCTTTTGCCTCAAGAAGACACGCTAACGATAGCACGCTCTCCTGGAGATACGTTGTTGACGGTTACTGATAGTGACAGGTTCCCAACGTCATTTCCGTTCGTGTTGGTCATTGCCCCGGGTCATCCAACCCTGGAAGAGCGTCATTTAGTGACTGCGAACAACACCGGCCTGGAGGAGCTAACTATCAATGGCGCTTCCTTCGGCCTGCGTTTTGCTCACGCTATTGGAACCACGGTTCGTTGGGAGCCGGGACCAGCTGAGGCTATAGAGTATGATAGCGTGTCGGGCAATACGCTTAGCTTTTCACCAGCCATTGTGCTACAATCTACACACTCACCAACTGAGTCTGTGACAGACTCCTCGGTGGACAGTGTGCCCAGAAATGATGGATATTCTTATCCATTCAGGATGCCACCGGACATTAGAGAACGCATCAAGTTCTTGTTTGACCTCACCAGGGCAGCCGGTGTGCAGGTAACGTTCATCGAAGCGAGGTAGGGATGCCTAAGAAGCTAAAGGTTCATCCGAACGAACGAATCGATATCCCCGATTTTGTGCGGGCAGCAAACGACTACACGGCCGATACGGTCGCGTTCAACATCTTGCGAGGATGGTTGGACAAGCGCTCCCGTGTGCTTGAAGGCTTCCGCGTGGAGATTCCAGACCAGACAGCTAACCCTGGTCAGATCACCGTACACAACGGCAATGCATATGACCGTGACGGACAGCTTCTCAACAACGAAGACCAGACGAACACTGCGAAGTCGGTTTCTTTGTCAGGCGCTAGCACCACCTTCTATGTGGAGATCGAGTTTATTGAAGGGGATTCGGATGTCGATGCTCGTGCCTTCTGGGACCCCACGTTTGATCAGACTTCTCCTATCCCTGACGGTAANNTTGATGTTGTAACGAATCCAGACAGCACCAAGATTCCACTAATGGTGCTTACTACAAATGCGTCGAACGAGATTCTAGCTGGAGTCAATCCAGGTCTTGTTTCCGTATTTGCAAGCTCTGTACTGGAAGAAGATGTAGCTTCGTTGGCGACCACAGTACGTGTCTTGAATGCGCGACACTTCCCAGATGTAGGTACGATTACAGTAGACTTTGGTGCAGTAGGAGCGGAGGCTGGGCTGTCTATTGTTTCTGTGGACCGGGTCAACGGGCTTATAACCTTTGCACCTGCTCTTGCATCCTCTCATCAGGCTGGTGCAATCGTTCGCTTGACCAGCGGTACCGCTCAGCTAGTGCAGCAGCGTGCAGCGGGCAGTGAAGACTTGTCCTCTCCTACACAACCTGACGTCACGCGACGTATGTGGCAGGGCGACGAGATTCGAGGCTCTGCTCTTTCAACATCCAAGGAAACCTTTGGTAGTCGAGACGACTTGCAGGTTCGTACACTCAAGGATCAAGTAGACTTCTTGGCAGCTCAGCTTCGAGAACTGAAGTTCGGAGCGATGCGCACAGACGTAACGTCTCAGGATCCGCCTGAATCCTTCCCAACGGTTCCACGACACTTTGATGCTGCTGGTGGTGTTCAGGGTGCTCGTGGTGCAGCTAAGTGTACCATTGGAGACGGCGTTACTACCTTTGGTGATTTCAATGGGACTGATGAAGTTCCATTCTTGGCGGCAGCCTCGTTTGTGTCCAATACAGGTGGTGGTACAGTCCATGTCAAGGAAGGAACGTACACATTCACCACAACAGTAACTATTACTGACCCAGTCACCATTGTAGGAGCTGGTAAGGAAGTCACCATTATCAACAATGGTGTAGTCGCAGGTCCAGCTTTGCGCTTCGATCTTGCTGCAGCAGATGACCCTAACAAGTGCGTCATGTCTGATATCACTGTAGAAGTAGGTGCAGGTGCTGATGAAGCTGTAGAGATCGAAACTGTTTCGTTGGTTCTTAGAGACTGCAACTTTGATGGTTGTTCGATCGAGCTAACTGGGGGCACTGGTATCTTGAGTCGAATCATCGCAGACTCGTGTTTCTTCAATCCTGCAGGTAGTGCTGTCGCTGCTATTCAAGGAACAGGTGCAGGTTTCGACGAGGTCTTGACGAACTCAACGTTTGTCAACTGTACCTTCTTTGACGGTACAGGAGCACGATCTATCTTCGGCGGTGTTGACCTAAACAATGTCGCATGTTGGCAGTGTGCGTTTACTGGCGCTCGCCTGGTTGCACAAGTTTCGACTAACGCTATGTCAGATATTGCGTTCTATAGCTGTCAGGGACTTTTGTCTTCTCAGGTTGTTGCCTTTGCTGGTGCAGTAGATCGATTCACCATGCAGAGTTGTTCGATGACGGTAACTGGTGGTGTTGCCAGCGCTTCTTTGCTCTTTTTCGGTGGTGCAACGACGAACGTTTCTCTTGAAAATAACCTGTTCGCAACCACATGGTCAGGAACTGGTGTGGGTACGCAGGGACGTATGATTCGTTTTGACGATAGTGCTCAAAGCGTCGCTGTACGAAACTGTAGATTTACTGTAAACACCGGTCAAGTCGTGGACATGATCACCTTTGAGGGCGCCTCTGCACATGATGCTGTCACGATTCAAGGAAATGAGTTTACGGCCTTTCATCGGGGTATTCGCTTTATCTCTACGACGTCTTCGACACGTGGTATTGCAATACGCGACAATATTTTTGACGGCAACAATGAGACCTTTGAGCAACACGGTATTCTGATAGAAGACGGCTTCAACTTGATGTTGATCGACAACAACGAGTTTACCGGCATTGATGGTGGTGCAGTTCTCAAGCGAGGAATCACTATCCTCTCACCAACTCTTGGCTTTAGTGGATACATCACCAACAATGTTATCTCTGTAGCAGGATCTGTTGCTTTTGGCGCAACTAATACGGCATGCATTTTCGTAGATGCAACAGGCGGTACTGAACTAAACATCAACATTCGGGGGAACTTGATTAGTCGTGCGCGCAGCACTGGAAATGTGTATGGCATCTTTGTAGATGCTGGAGCTGCCGGTGTATTCAATCGTGTGAACGTATGTGACAATCAGTTCGCAGCGGCGATTACTTCTAGCGGTGGTGTAGGTCTCGAAGCAGTCGGTGTGCGTGTTGTGAACGTCAACAACGCCATCATTTCTCGCAACTCATTCATCACGGCTGGTATCGCAACTACAGGTGATGCAAACGCAGCTTGCATTCATGTCTCAGGCGCGCTTAGTACTGTTATTTCTGAGAACGAAGTAGGTACTCCTAGTGTGGGTGGAACACCAACGTTGTTTGAAGGCGGCATCGCTGCTACTGGTGCTCTACAGAATCTGCTAATCAGCAACAACGTAGTTACAGAGCGATCATTCTCGACCGCACCAAACGGTATCCATGTTGTAGCATCTAGCTCAATATTTGGTCTCCGCGTAGACAACAACATCGTTACCTTTGGCGATGAGATGGTCAACGGTATTCTAATGGAGGGTACTTCTGTGTATGAGGGACTTTCATGTTGTGGAAACACTATCAACAACATGAACGCTACCCTTAGTGCAAATAAGGCCGGAATCCATTTGGATCTGTCTAGCGCATCAGCTGTTCAAGGCGTACAGGTCAACAACAATCTCATTGTCGAGAATGTCTTCGATACAACCAATACAGGTATTCGAATCATCGGTAACGGTGCTGCTGAAGCACAATCAGTTCAGTGTAACTGCAATGTTATTCGAGGTGATTTGTCCGGCGCTGGTAGTCGTAGCGGAAGTGTTGGTCACGGTATCTTCTTGGATGAGTGTTTGGTCTATCAGGTAAATCATAACCTAATCGACTGGAACGATTCTGGTATTGAGGGCCACTCTATCGAGGTGTCTGATTGTAATCATGGATCTATCAACGGTAATGTGTGCCGTCCAGGGTCTGGTGGTTTCTTTGAGATTGGACATCGAGACACAAGTGCAGGCGCTATCATTGATAGCAACATCGTAGGTTCCTCGGGTCTTGGCGCTGGTACCATACCAACTACTGGCGTTGACGTATTGATTGGCTCTGATAACACATCTACTGCTGTGACCAACAAGGTCAGCTAACCCATAGAGGGAGAAAGAGAATGAAGAAGACACTTGCACTAATCGGAACGCTGGGTATCCTCGTGATGCCAGCGCTTGCATTCGCTCAGGAGGCTCCTCCTGAGGGACTAGAGGTGCTAGCACCGCTCATTGAGGCAGCCCAGGGAGGCAAGTGGAGTTTGTTCGCTTCGCTTCTCATTATGGTGCTCGTATGGGCTGCTACCAAGGCACCTGTCATCAAGGATTGGATCAAGGGTGAAGCCAAGATCTGGACTGCAGCTGTAGCTGGTATGCTCGCAGCATTCGCAACCTCTGTATACATGGGAAGCGTCGAAGGCGCGGTAGATTGGGTTGCAGCAGTTCTTGAGGGCCTTTCAGTCGGTTTGGCAGCCGGTGGTCTGTGGTCGCTTGTCGGGCGTAAGATCATGGGTAAGCCTGTCGACGCGGACGGTGATGGCGTTCTAGATCCTGAAGAGCCTGCTGACGAGGCGTAATCTAGGAGTTTGCAATGGGAGTTGTCCTCAACTGGAGTTCGGATTATCCGACTACGATCGATGATTTGATCACGAACTTCCCAGAGCTTTCTGATGGTGTTCACGACGTACTAGATTCTCATGTCAATGAGTTGGCTAGTGCGGTTGTAGCGCTGCAGACTGTGGCTGGTGGTTTTAGGACAACTCCTATTGCTGACCCTCTATCTCCAAGTGATGGAGATGTACTAACATACAACCTGGGTGCTAATGAGTGGCGAGCCGTCACCCCAGGTTCACTTAGCTCGCTTCAGGCCGCTTATGAGGGTGGCAACACTATTGCAGTCGAGGCTGCTGAAGGCTCAGTTGCGCTCTCAAATGGTGTAGACACTACGAATCTTCTGACTCTGACACGCACGTTTGCAGACGCTGGTCAGATTCTTGCGATGGTCATGGGTGCCGGAACTACTGGTGATGCGATCAATATTGCAGACAGTGGTGATGGTAACTCACTCGACATCGACAAGATTGGAACGACTGGTCTTGCTTTTCGAGTATCCGATGGTGGATCACCTGTTTTCACCATCGATCACGCAGGTGTTATCACAGCATTGAATCCTGTACTAGGACCAGACGGTTCTGCGGGCGCGCCATCCTTTGCGTTCTCTAGCTCTACGACCTCGGGTCTCTTCCGTCCGAATCTGAATCAGGTATCGTTGGCAGCAGGTGGTGTCGAGGCGCTTAGAGCAACTGCTACACAACTACGTGTTGCATTTAGTGGTACTGCAGGTGCGCCCGCAGTGACGTTCAATACACAACCAGATATGGGTGTGTATCTTGTCAACTCGGAAACACTAGGCTTTGCTACGTCTGGCGTAGCATCCATGCTTTTGAAGTCCAACCTAGATGATGCAACCGGCGACGAAGTGATGTTTGATTTTGCCGGAGTGGTTAATAAGGCCACCTCGGGCTCATGGACAGGTATCCGCTTCAACTTTACCGACACGAGTTCGCCAGAGAACACTAACTACTGGATACGTCTCCAGACAGGTGGAGCAGACCGATTCCGTATTGAAGATTTCTTTGACGCACCACGTCTTATTATGGGGGATCCAACCTTCGATGTGGTGCAGATTGATTCACAAGGAATCCTTTGGTCTGTGGGCAACTTGGCGCCATACCAGCTTCGAGGAGCTGACGGTGCAGTAGATGTTGGTGGTATTGGTCTCCAGGTACTGGGCGGCGACGGTGGCGCGGCTTCTGTTACTGCTGGTGGTGTTGGTGGGGCGCTTGATGTCCTGGCGGGAGACGGAGGAGCTGGAACTGCTGGGTTAGCTGCCGGTGCTGGTGCAAGTATTGCAATCACAGCAGGGGCCGCTGGAACTGACAATGGTGGTGGTGGAGCTGATGGTGGAGATGTTGCTCTAACAGCGGGACTTGCTACGGGTGCAGGCGCAGACGGTGATGTAACGTTTACAGCACGCTCAGCAACTACGCCGTTCAATGAAGTAGGAGATACGGCGCTTGTAGGATTTACTGCAACCTCCATTATTGGAGCGTTGAATGAGTTGAATGCGGGCGGTGTATCTTTGGACGGTGCCTACAATATCGGTGCTTCCATCACAATCGATTCAACCGGTGGACAGCTCTTCTTTTCGCGAGACGGAACCGGGGCCTTCACAGGATTCCTCTATGAGGATGATACGGTTCTTGCTGAGACCATAATGGAGATTCGTTCAGAGCCGGCAGGCTCTAAGAACGTACCGCTACTGCTCTTTACCAGCAACAACCTCGTACGAACTACTGCTGGTAATAGCCAGTACAAGGTCATCGATATCACACAGTCTGGAACGGGCGATACGATGCGTATCGGTACTACTGGTATTCAACTCGTTCGTACCACTGCAAGTGGTCAAGACTTTGCTGTGGTTTGTGATCAACCTGTTGGTAGCGCTATTGCTGGTGTCGATATTTCGCTACTTGCGGGAACAGGTGCTGCTGGTGTAGCATTCACGTCAGGTGGTGGATTTGGTGGAGATCTCGTACTTAGCGCAGGTGCGGGCGGCGACGGGGCGACCTCAGCAGCAGGTGCTGTAGGTGGTGATGTTGACATCAATGCAGGAACTGGGGGCGCTGCATCAAGCAACAACACCGCTGCGGATGGTGGTGTTGTCACCATTGATGGTGGACTTGGTGGCGCTGCAGACGGCGACGGCACACCTGTTTCAGGTGCCGGAGGTAGTGTTTCAATCACTGGTGGTTCCGCGGGTGCCGCAAATGGTGGTGCAGGAGCAGCCGGAGCAGCCGTCATAATCAATGCAGGCTCCGGGACAGGTTCCGGCGCTGATGGTGAGATTCAAATCGGTCTCACTACTGCATCTAATATCCGCCTAGGAAATGGTACGGATCCAATCACGATCGAGTCGAATGTTTCGGTAGGAACGGACAATACCTACTCTCTGGGTACTGGCGCCTCTGATAGATTCTCTACCATCTGGGCTGCAACAACCAATATTGGAGACTTGAATCTACACGGACAGGAAGATGATTCACACTGGACTATCAATGAGAGTCGAGATGGTGTATTCCTTCATGATCGTAAGACCGGAAAGGTTTACAAGTTCCTGGTTGAAGAAGTAGACCCTTCAACTGCACCAACACCAATCGAGGTACCCTGATGGTTGCTCCGGTACGTCTGGAATCTACAGCTGAAGTTCTTACTACAGATGCAACACCAACAACGTTGTACGATGCAGGATCTATTCTATCTCAGAATAAGTTCGTTTTTGCTATAGTATCGGCTATGGAAACGACCCTTCTCACGCGTACCGATCATAGGGTCTTCATAGTAGCTGGACAATCATATGCTAACTTTGAAGCTACATTAACTGCAGTAAATGTAGATGGTGGTAACAATGGAACTGGGGCTGCCGGCTGGACAGCCCAGTGGGTAAATAGTGGTGGTAACTTGGTCTTACAGGTTACTGGCGAGGCATCCGTAGACATCACATGGCGTGCTATTGTGTATGAAGCGGATGGAAGATAAGGGGACAATCATGACAGAAGAACAGACAGACAAGAAGCCTGAGATTGAGGTCTATGAGGTTAGCGCTGAAGAGTTGCTGACGCTACAGCTACTTGAGACACGAGCAGCTAAGGCACAGTCTGACCTTCAGCTTGCTGCTCAGACGCTGGAAACGTTTAGACACAACCTGTCAGGCAAGTACAGTGAGCATGGCAAGTATCGCCTCGTTGGAGAGGTAGATTTGAAGACTCGACAGGGGAAGCGAATCCTGTCGGGGTAAGGTAAGCTGTGGGTGTTTTTGGTGGCTTTGTCTATGGTGGAGAGAGTGTTGGCGGCGATGTCTATGGACCTGATGTCGACATTCTTGCAGCTGAACTCATCGCCGCGGATGCTGTCCGTGTCCGTCTAGAAGCACCAATCGTTGTAGATGATGAGTACAATGACCGCGACAACTACACAATCACCATCGTAGAAGGTGGCTCTGGAACAGTGACTGTGCGGAGTGTACTACCTACCAATGAGGACATAACCACTGAAGTGATTCTAATCATGGATAGGCTTGTCGGTGGACTCACATATGAGGTATCTTTAGGTACAAATCTCAAAAGTGCTGATGGACAAAGTGTGGTGGGTACTGCTAGATTTGTAGGACGTAAGACCAAGACCGAGAACATGCTGAAAGGTTTGCCTCGACATTTCAATACCTCTTCTACTTCAACCATCCGGCAGATACTCACAGCAATAGGAGTATCCGATGATCTCATCGGTGGATCATTAGATGAGGACGAGCAAGGATAGAGATGACATACGCATTCAGCCTCAATGGAAAGCCTGCTACTTTTGGTGAAGCGCTCTTTGATTTCAAGGAAGCGTTGGTAGCCGGTGGTTGGACTGTTGAATCTTCTGGAGACGGTGTTGCTGCCTTCAACGGATCAGGCGACGTGCATGCTCCTGGCGGTCCTTATGCAGGTACTCTTGACAACCAAAACTCGTGGTATCGTGTACGCGGACCTGTAGCAATGTCACCTCGACGTGAGTTTGTCGTACACAATAATAGCGCGTCTGGTGGAGCTATGACATGGGTGTACTCATCTGATGGTACAGGTTTCACTGGTGGTGCTCCTAGCGCTACTGTACGACCAACAGCAGCTGATGAACAGCTAATCACTGATATCACCACATTCTTCTTCTTCAACTCAGCCGATGGTTCATATCGTTTTGACATCATGGTAGGAGATGCTGGTGAGAACTTCAGTTTCTTCATGGGTACGCGTCTTCAGAATGGAACTGAAGCAGCGCTTGGATATAACATGTGCCTCTATCTTGACGTCTTAGACGATGCTAATGCTTCAGATCCTGATGGAGCTATAGTGGGTTGTGTCTATGATGGAGATGCTGCTAGGTTCGCACAGCTCACAGCCAATCCAATCGACTTCGGACAGAGTAGCGCCTTGGTAGACCGTGGTAGTAGTCGTGGTTGGTACGATAAAGGAGTCACAGATTCGTGGGTCAACTACCCGATCACTTTCATCAGTGCGGAAGGTGGTTTTGGTCATATACCTCGTGCCCAAGAAGGTGCAGGAATCAACGATGCAGGAGAAGTTGAAGAGTTGTCAGTTTGGTACGTGCGTAGTGTAGCTCCAGTGGGTATAAAGGGACGTTCACATTTATTCAAGGTTACTCGTCTAGATGTAGGCGCTGGTCGACCTGAGGGCGGCTCTACACCATTTGCAAGACTCAACATGGGTCTGGTTTCGATTCCTTGGGACGGTGCTACACGTCCGGTTTGGTGAGGCTGTAATGGCATTTACGTTCAACGTCAATAATGTTCACACTGATATCAATGCAGGTTTGCTGCAGATGAAGACGCTACTAGTAGCAGCAGGCTGGACTGTGCCTAACTCAGGAGATGGTCGTTCAGCAGGGCCCGCAGGAGATGTGCTCAGCACGTCAAGCTTCGGCGTAGATACAGATAACGCCCTTGGAAACATCGATTCATGGTTCCGCCTTGTCGATCCTAATGGTCGTGAACTGTTGTTCCAAAACTCTGATTCATCTGGTTTGGATGAGTGGATTATTCGATACAGTCCGAGTGCTGGATTCACTGGAACTGGAAATGGCGCACCTGATCCAAGTATTGCGCCAACCGCATCCGATGAAGTTCTCATCCTGGGAACTTTCACGATTGGCATTAACCAAGGTCAAGAGTTTGGAGGTCTGATTGGAGGCAGTTCTCAGGTGTGGGATTATGCGATCGGTGACGCTTCAGAAGATTATTCGTTTTATGCGTTGCCTCGTTTCTCTCCAGGGGGAAACTATCACGGTGGAATCCTCTATGATGTGCTTACTAACGTGGAAAGCACAGATCAAGACCCAATCGTCATTTGGACACCTGGAAGTCAGGTTCAGAGTGTCGGCACCAACACCAACTTCCATGCTGGAGCCATTCGGGATATGCGCTGGCAGGCGCGACCTAAGAATCCAGGCAGCTCTCAGAACCATGGAGCCACTGAAGCACCTTGGGCATTCCAACGTGACCCTGCCACTGAGCCAGGAATGTGGTCTGTGATGTTAGGCAACATCGCATTGTCGGCTGGTACTGAATTATTTCCACACTCAGGCTTCAACGTATATGATGGAAACTTCGACGTTATATTGGGCGTTGATTGGTTCCATTCCAATGACAATGCTACATTAGGTTCATTACCTACTGGATACAATCCAGGTGCAGCAAGAGGTGCGTATAAGGGAAGATCCAGATTGATTGCAGGAAGATCTGGCAACGGATTGAACAACATGGACACGGATACTGGTTTGACGAAAGTTTATCAGGGAGGAACATTTGAGTCCTTCTGGATGATCTGGGATGGGTCTACAACTCCGGTACTTTGATGGCAGCACAAGCAACGAATGATCTCACTAATGCAGTCCCGACGGGCTTTGCTACCCCTGGGCCACCTATGGGGACTGGCGGACCTACGAACGAGACGACTGGATTCGCGTTGTATGCCAGCGCAGGGCAAAGCTTTGTCATCGTGGCATTTGATCCGCTTCGTGGAGATCTAGCAGCGACAACAGACACGACGTTGACGATGGACATTAACGAAACACCTGGACTGTTAGATCCCGATCTTGTCAGTATCCAAGTTGATGGTGTGACTATCTATACTGGTGCTTCATTCTTGGGAGAGTACACAGGATCTTCGATTACTCCACAAGGCGGTGGTGTGTTTCGTTTCTTGTTAGTCAAGGCGACACCTTGGCCTGCTTCGGCAAGAGTAGAAGTTCGTGTATTCCTTCCTCCTGAGACGCCGTAATGCCTGTCCTGTTTGAGTTTTCCGTAGAAGAAGAACCTACAGTTGAGCCCTTGCAACTAGGGAACTCACAGACGAATACACTCCGTGTCACTTTGTCAGAGCAAGTAATCGTTGACGCTGTGTATAGAAGTCCGGATTCTTACAGTGTGTCGATTGTAGAGGGTGAAGGTCCGGTCAGTGTTCGCCGGGTCCTTGTGCCTCGCTCGGACGTACTGGCGATCAATGAAATCGTTCTGGTACTTGACAAACCTACGGAGGGGACACATTATAGAGTGTCAGTGCTCGGCCTCAATGGACGAGACGGCGCAAAAGTTGGGGGCGTGGGTGAGTTCATAGCGAGCCGCACGAAGGTTGGAAACATGATTCGTGCAATGCCGCTGCACTTCGACCGACGTCCAGAGAGCGTAATAGTCGCTATCCTGACCGCTATTGGACAGTCGGACGAAACCATTGGCGGGGATCAGCGCACACTGCCTACACAGGTCGAGTCTGGAGATTGATCGATGGCTGAAGAAACGCGGGGGACGTTGGATAAGGTACTGGAGGCAATCCAAGGGTACAAGCAGAAGAAGCAAGCAGGTTCTGGAGGATGGATTGCAGCAGTCATCACAGGCGTGCTAGCTCTCATCGCAATAGCTGTCTTCGCTTGGCAGGCTTGGAAGGCCGGCAAGGAACGAGCGAAGCTACTGCATGAGAAAGCTGTGCGCGAGGAAGAAGAGCATCAGGCACGTGTTGATGCAGACCTCGCAGAGGATCAAGCGACAAAGGACAGCGCTTTGCAGGTCGCTGATGAGTTGCAGAAGGAAGTAGATCGTCTTCAAGAGGAGGCGGATCATCTAGAGGCCGAGAGAGTTCGGGCTCGTGAAACCATCGAGAGGATTAGTTCCTGGGAGGACGTCGATGAGATTGTTCGCTAGCATTTTCATGGCTGCAGCGTTGTTGTTTGCAGTACCTACGTACGCACAAGATACGTGTACACCTGAAGGTTGTCCCATCACCATAGAGGTTGAAGGGGATACTCCTCCAGCGTTTGACCCAGAAACCTACGAAAGGTATCGCCTGCCTGAAGGTCGTCGTTGTGAGGTCGACGGGGAAACGTTTCAGTGTTTCAATCTGGAGGAGTACAGAGAGCTGCTGTTCATGGACAACGACCTCCGGTACTACGATGAGGCTTGGCCTCGTGCCCAGTCTCAGATTGAGCACTTGGGTAACGTTGCAGATCAGCTACGATTGGCCCTTACGGCCTCGGAGGCCGCCCTTGCTGTACTTTCTCAGGAACGTGATCGCCTACTCGATCGTTGGACTGAGGAGAATAGACTACGTCTTGCGGCTGAGAATCGGCCCGTGTTGGGTTCTCCCCTCGCTTGGGCACTTGCTGCTGGAGAGGCGATTGTTATTGTTATCTTGCTCGGTGTGATCACCGGAGGTGGATGATGCGAAGACAGCAAGTAGACAAATATACAGGTCCCAAGACTTTGGGAATCGATGTTTCCACTTATCAAGGTGATGTTGACTGGGATGAGGTAGCCCACACCAACGTTAGCTTTGCTATCATCCGAACAGGCGATGGTAGAGGCACCGATAAGTGGTTCAAGGACAACTGGCAAGAAGCTAAGCGCGTAGGACTTATCCGAGGTTCCTATCACTACTTCCGCGCGGACCGTGATGGTAAGACGCAAGCTGAGCACGTCATCAGGCTCATCGAAGAGGCAGGCGGCCTTGACAACACGGATATTCCTCCGGTCATCGATATCGAAGGTGGTANNACCTGGTGGCGTGTTCGTTGAGGCCGGCAAGGAAAATCTACCGATTCCACTTGTGGTGGAAGAGTGCTTGGAGTTCTTGCAGACCATCGAGGACTATTACGGCTGCACACCTCTGGTCTACACAGGACAGGCATTTCATTGGTGGCTAAGCCAGGCTCGTCCTCAACTAGCTGTGAAGTTCGAGAGATATCCTCTGTGGATTGCTTCATACGTCACCACTTACCCATACATGCCGGTGAACACAGATGGAGATGCATTTCCCTGGCCAACGTGGTCTCTGTGGCAGTACACTTCTAAGGGTAAGGTTCGTGGTATCGATGGAGACGTGGATCTGAACTGGTTCCGTGGTGATCTGTTGTCGTTGCAGGAGTTCATCGTATCATTGCGAGGGATAGATGCTGTCGAATCACCACCTACGCCGATGCGTGAGTTGCTTGCTGAGGCGAAGGTATTGTTGGTCCAGTTGGCACACGTCATTCAAGAACTGGAAGCCTTGGAGTGTCCGGATTAGTCTACTTCTTCGTGTTTCAGAAGCACACGGTATTCATTCCGTTGAAGTATCTTTACCCCGAGTGTTTGTACTTGATTAGAGAGCACACTGAGGTAGAGCCACTTCAGTGTTTTCGTATGCCTTGCCCTGCCAATCAGAACTGTGCAGAGATTCTTGCACGTCGTGTAAACTACCTATTTACTGAGGTTGTACCACAAGCAAGGCAACTTTTTGTCTACTTCAACTTTCGTAACGACAGCTTCTATCGAAAAGGAAAGCATATTCCGTCTCTCGGGGCGGCTTTGTTCGATCGAGACTTGGGAGAACCTAAGTGGTTGAAGCTGAATAGGTGGGGTTTCAACAAGTGCAAGGCAGAAGGGGAAACGTACCAATGGCTTCCGACGACCGCGTTCTTGACTATGGGCGGCTCGGGGAACCTGATTCCGGTAGAGAACCTGATTCAGACCCCGTAACCGAGATCCACATTCACGGATCCAACTCCATCATCAAGAACTACCCGAAGATGTACACAGGTGTCATCAAGCGTAGGACCTCATATCCTGTAGAGGGACACCAGTACAGCAAAGCTTTCCGTAGGGGACGTTGGGACGGCCGTAAGCATCTCTTCCGGCCTCGGACAGGGGCGTTCCCCACAGGCCTCGTAGCGGGCGTCAGGACGGCCCTAGAGAGCGCTGGCGTGTCTGTGAAGGTCGTGGACCATCGGGAGGAGCCGACGCCTTCAGAGGCCGGCTACACGCTCCACGGAGTATCCTTCACTGGTAAGTATGACTACCAGCAAGATGCCTGTGAGAAGATGGTCAAAGCCAAGCAGGGCATCGTCAAGATCGCCACCAACGGGGGCAAGACTGAGATTGCTTGTGCAGTGACTCAGTACCTTGGCCTTCGAACCCTTTTTATAGTTACGACTCGTGAACTATTGTATCAGGCCCAGAAACGGTTCATGACACGTCTGGGTAAGACGGAACAGGAAGTTGGGATCATCGGAGATGGTCACTGGCAACCAGGTTCCTTTGTGACTATCGCCACTCTCAAGACATTAGAGTCTAGGATCAACACGAGGGAGTGCCAACAGCTTCTCAAGGAAGCGGAGGTAATGTTCATCGATGAGTGTCATCATGTCGGTTCTGAAACGTGGTATACAGTGGCTACTTTGTGCCCTGCTTATTATCGGTTTGGCCTATCTGGTACTCCCTTGGATCGTACAGACGGAGCTAATCTCCGTCTTATCGCGGCTACTGGAGAGGTAATAGTCAACATAGATAACAAGTTTCTCGTAGAACGAGGTATCTCAGCTAAAGCACATATCATCTTCGACAAGATTGCACAACCACAACTGAAGAAGAAGATCGCGTATGCGACAGCCTACAAGCAAGGTGTGGTAGAGAATCCAGAGATGTTGCAACATGTCGTAGATTGGGCTAAGATCTTCTATGAGCAAGGTCTCGGTGTCCTCATCCTAACGGAAGAGATACAACACGGGAAGCTCGTAGACGACGCCCTCTGGACACAGGCGGACGGAGTCTTCATCCCCCATCAATATATCTACGGTGAGGAAAAGAGTGACGTTCGTCAAAAAGCTCTGGTTGACTTTGCTTCTGGTCAGCTCCCTGTTTTGGTCGCGTCTACCATTCTTGATGAAGGCGTCGATGTTCCTACCATTGATGCGCTCATTCTGGCGGGTAGTCGGAAGTCCCGGATACGAACAATGCAGCGTCTCGGTCGTGGACTCCGAGGGAAGAAGCTCGTGGTCGTGGAGTTTTCCAACTTCTGCCACCGATACTTGATTGAGCATTCGCTCAAGCGAATGGAAGACTACAAAGCAGAAGAGTGCTTCCCGATCTACAGCAGTGGACCGGATGCTTCACTTGTGAAGCAGATATGGGAAGAAAATGGATCCTGAATCTGTATGGTATTTCACCTTCGGAGCTGTGGCACTACTCACTCTTGTAGTAATGCCCTTGGCGGAATGGATCTATTGGAAACTGAAAGGTAGAGAGAAATGAGATGGTTACTTGCGCTAGCCTTGTTCTTGGTGTCGTGCGGCGGCGCGAACCAGGCGTTTCTTGATCGAGATTGGGAGCGATTCGAGCAGGAGTGTGTGGAATACTGCGCACCTGCAGAGTCACATCCTGAGCAGGCTGTCGGTATTGGTATCCGTATGTGGACATGCGGTTGTGATGCGTACTGGGATGAATGAAGCATATCAGCGAGCTAGTCAACGGTGACGAACTCATCTGCTACATGCGGTTGGGTCTTGCGCTCAAGCGGACGCTTCGTCCGCGAGACGGGCTTGTGTATCGAGACGTGCCTCGCAAACCACGACGTGCGCGACCCGGTGATTTGACCCGCTTTACAGGTGTGGTGCTTGCCAATAATACGACTGAGGAAGTCCTCACTGTCATGACAACGCGTATGGATTCTCAGCGTATCGCGTACGGTTCCATCATACGAGAGCCGCCACTTCGTGCTGACATCCATTACTCAGCTTTCAGTCGTGTGGAGCTGTTGAGTAAGACAGCAACGCCTGGACGAACGGACGCGTAT
>JABAOH010130626.1_pt2 | contig 67602 bp, 66 predicted proteins | sample 7062181 | NCBI WGS metagenome assembly JABAOH01 (sample SAMN14538630, study PRJNA623070) | marine sediment metagenome | biome: marine biome [ENVO:00000428]; feature: marine pelagic biome [ENVO:01000023]; material: deep marine sediment [ENVO:00002113]; isolation source: pool of 5 deep marine... | reverse complement strand
CAGTCATCACGGGCATCAACTGGACGAACATCCGGATGCGCTCGCCGCCGTCAGCCAGGGCATGACGACATTCGTCGTCGGCCAGGACGGCGGACATCTGTATCCACTGGCCGACTTCTTTGCCCGCCTCGAGGAGGCGCCGGTGGCCGTCAACGTCGCCTCCTACGCCGGGCACGGCACTATCCGCGGCGAAGTCATGGGTGAGGATTACATGCGATTCGCCACTGACGACGAAGTGTCGACGATGGCTGACATCCTGCGTAACGAAATGGACGCCGGCGCGCTCGGGCTGTCCACGGGTCTCGAATACGACCCGGGTTCGTTCTCGTCGGCGGAAGAAGTCGTCGAGCTTGCGAAGGTCGCGGCGGAGTATGACGGCCACTACATCAGTCACGTCCGCAGCGAGGACCAGTACTTCTGGGAGGCCGTGGACGAAGTCGTCAACATCGGCCGGGAAGCGCAGATGCCGGTCCGGGTCACCCACGCGAAGCTTGCGATGACCCGCTGGTGGGGCCAGCACGAGCGCTTCATCGACGCGCTCGATGCGGCGCGTGATTCGGGCGTCGACATTACCGTCGATGTCTATCCATACCGGATGTGGAATTCGGGATTCGCGTGGCTGATCACGCTGTTCCCCGATCGGGACCTCGATCGTCGGGACGGGGCCGAATACGTGCTGAACGAGATGCTGTCACCCGAGGGCATCTTCCTGCCCGAGTATCACCCGAACACCGACTACAATGGCATGACCATCGCCGAGATCTCACTGATCCGTGAAACCGATCCCGAGACGACGCTCATGGACCTGCTCAAGGCAGAGCGCGACTGGGACGGCCCCGGGTCGGGGATGCTCGGATTCGCGATGGACGAACCCGATATCGAGGTCATCATGGCCTGGCCGCACACCGTCATCGGCAGCGATGGCGAGCTCGACGGGCCGCACCCACGTGGCTATGGCACCTTTCCCCGCTACCTCGGCCACTACATCCGCGATCGACAGGTGCTGAGCCTCGAAGAGGGTATAAGGCGCATCACCTCGCTGCCTGCCGAGCAGGTCGGCATCCTCGAGCGCGGCCTGATCCGCGCGGGGTACTACGCGGACCTGGTCATTTTCGACCCCGACGCGATCATCGATCGGGCAACGACCACGGCGCCACATGTTACGTCCTCAGGTATAGAGAAAGTCTGGGTCAACGGGCAGCTCGTCTACGCTGACGGCAGCGTAACAGGGGCACGTCCGGGCCGCCCGATCCGTAGACTTGACGCTATAATGTAGTCCCTGCCTGCCATTCCTGAACTCCGGATTATGTATGAATAGGCTGCTCGTCATTTCCGCCGCGCTGTTGTTTGCGGCAAACGGCCTCGCCAGCGACAGCGGACAGCGGGTCGATTTCTCATTATTCGAATCCGTGCAGGTGATCGGCGACGGCGCGATCGAACCGCGACCCGAAGCCGGCGAAACCTTATTGCTGCAGTTCTGGGCCAGCTGGTGTCACAGCTGCAGTTCGATCATGTGGGACATGGACGAGCTGATCAGCCAGAACGATGGCGTGGGCTATATCGCGGTCAGCATCGACGATGATCTGGACGCTGCCCGAACCTACATTCAGAAGCACGGGCTTTACGAGAAATATTCGGATCGGTATTTTGTCGACGCCGGCAAAGCGCTGTCGGAATCGCTGGGAATTGCGACGGTGCCGACCATTCTGCTGGTCGATGCCGATGGCCAGGTGCTGGTCAGCAAGAGAGGCCATCTCAATGCGGCCGATCTTCGGGATTTGGTTGTGGCCATGCGCAGGTCGGACTGACAGCGCCACAAGATGGAGTGAATTTATGAAGCCTGCAAATACAGTTGTCGCGATGGCGCTGATCGCCGGGGCACCCCTGGCGGCTGCCGCAGATGTCGAGTTTTACAAGGACGTCATGCCGCTGGTCGAATCGAACTGCATCACCTGTCACTCGAATGACGGCGTGTCGTTCTCCTTCGAGAACGCCGAACAGACCTACGCGCTCAGGATGGCCATCGCGGACGCCGTCGCGAACGACCGCATGCCACCCTGGCTGGCCGAGCCCGGCCACCAGGACTATGTGGACGACTTTTCGCTGACGGCCGACGAGAAACAGGTGTTCGCCGACTGGGCCGCTGCCGGCTTTCCGAAGACCGGTTCTGCGATGGCGAATGCCGGCCATGCCGAGGAGTTCGTCTTTCACGCCGACCTGTCCATGGAGGTGCTGCCCGGGGAAGCCTACCTGCCGAACCAGGATCGCAAGGACGACTATCGTTGCTTCATCGTCGAGTGGCCGTACGACACCGACACCTATGTCACCGGCTTCATGGCGAACCCCGGCAACCTGCGTGTCGCGCATCACCTCGTCACCCATGCCGTCGGACCGGAAGGCGCGGACCTGCTGAGAATACTGAGCGAGGAGGAAGACGGACCGGGCCACCAGTGTTTCGGTGGTGCGCTCCCCGATCGCCTCGGTGACAAAGCGGTCAGGGACGACATCGAAGCGCGCTTCCCCGGCGCCCTCGAGGAGCTGTTCGACAATACCTACTGGCTGACCCACTGGGCGCCGGGCATGTACGGCCTGTCGTTCCCCGAGAATTCCGGCGTGCTGATGCGGCCCGGATCGCTGGTCGTCGTGCAGATGCATTACTACTCCGCATTCGCGCCGGGTGAAACGGACAGCAAATCGACGATGCACTTCCAGGTGGCCACCCAGGTCGAGCGCCCGTCCGTCAACTATCCGTTGACCCTGAATCAATGGCTGGACGGCGAAGGTAACGGTTCGATGGTCATTCCGCCCGGTGAATCGCAGACCTACGAGATGAGCGAGAGTTTTGCGGATATCGCCGACTACGCCGCGCGCAAGCTGAAGATCGATGCAGAGGCCGTGACCGGCGTCGAATTGCAGTCCGCCAACGTCCACATGCATGACATAGGCGCATCCGGCAAATCCAGCCTGCTCGACAGCGCCGGGCGCAAGCATACACTGCTGCATATTCCGCGCTGGGATCTGAACTGGCAGCGCGACTTCATGTTCACCGAGGGCAAGGTGATTCCGCGTGCGGAGTTCGATGACACTCGCCTGATCGTCGAATGCGTGTTCAGCAACTACAAGAACATGACGGTATACGGCGGCTTCGGCTCCGACGACGAGATGTGTTTCAACTTCTCGTACGTCTCGGTGATCCGCGGAGACGATCCGGCCGTAGCAACCAGGACCCGTTAAGCCCCCGATCAGCTTCAGTCACGGCCGGTATTGCGGGCATAGTTCCAGGATCCGATCAACCGGGTTTCGGGCTCGTGGTGCGGCATGCTTGCCGTCGACCACCGTCGATAGGCAGGCATGTCGAGATCGTCGGGCATCGACCAGCTCCGTCGGCGAAAATGTCCGACGACGTGTTCGTCAAGGAAGCCGGCCTGCTGGATAGCGACCAGGTCGTCCAGGTAGGGATTGGTCAATTCGGAGTCACCCGCTTTCTTCTCCTGCCATGACGCGAGCAGGTGTTGGCGCGCGGTGGCTTCGCAGTCAAACGAACTCTCACGCGCCGGATTGTCGCCGCCAAGCTCGAGCTGGCAGGCGCTTCTCGTCAGGCTGTAGCTGACCCAGCTCTGCAGGACCGGGTCGTCGTCCACCAGCGCCTGTTGCGAAAGGTAGAAGGTGTCGCCATCGGTTACGCCGTCGCGCAGGTAGATCTCGCCGTTGCAGGCGGTGAGCAGCAGCGAGAGAAGGACAGCAGGGCAGAGGCGTGCGGTCATGGGAGCAAGCTTACGACAGCCAGGATCAAGCGTACCTGAAGCAGGTCGCGGAACGTGCATTTTTCACATAAATCAACAACGTACATACGGTATGATCGCGCAATCCGGGATGGAATGAACGCTTGAGCACCACGATAGTCATCCTCGCTGCCGGCCAGGGCAAACGCATGTATTCGGCGCTGCCGAAGGTGTTGCAGCCGCTTGCCGGCCGGCCGTTGCTGGCGCACGTCATCGACTGCGCGATCGCCGTGGGTGCGGACGATATCTGCGTGGTCTATGGTCACGGCGGCGACGCGGTTCGGGGCGCCTTCGCCAGGGCGCCGGTTCGCTGGGCGCTGCAGGCCGAACAGAAAGGAACCGGGCACGCCGTGCAGCAGGCCATGCCCGGGACGCCGGACGACAACCAGGTCCTGGTGCTCTTCGGCGACGTGCCGTTGCTGCGGCCGGCGACGCTGAGCAATCTGCTCGCATGCAGTGGCGACGACGACATCGGCCTGCTGACCGTCGATCTCGACGATCCGTTCGGCTACGGACGAATCGTTCGCGACGCCGACGGTGCGGTCGTCAGGAGCGTCGAAGAGCGCGACGCAAGCGACGAAGAGAAGCATATTACCGAGGTCAATACGGGCGTCACCTGTTGCCGGGGAGATCAGTTGAAAGACTGGCTCGGCCGGCTGAAAAACGACAATGAACAGGGCGAATATTATCTGACTGATATCATCGGCATAGCGGTCGCGGACGGCGTAACCGTGCACGCTGTCGAGGCAGAGGATCGGGTTGAAATCATGGGCATCAATGACAAGAAGCAGCTCGCTGAAGCAGAGCGCGCGATGCAGCGACGGCAGGCGGATGAGCTGATGGCCGCCGGGGTCACGTTCGCGGATCCGGCGCGCGTCGATATCCGCGGCAAACTCGTATGCGGCACGGACGTGTTCATCGACGTCAACGTCGTTTTCGAAGGCGATGTCACGCTGGGCGACAACGTCCGCATCGGGATGAACAACCTGCTGCGCAACAGCGCCGTCGGCAGGGGCACGACGATCCGGGCGAACTGCCATCTCGAGGAAGCATCGACCGGCGAGCATTGCGTCATCGGCCCTTTCGCGCGCCTGCGGCCGGGCACGGATCTCGGGAACGACGTTCGTATCGGCAACTACGTCGAAGTCAAGAAAAGCCGTATCGCGGACGGCAGCAAGGTGAATCACCTGACCTATATCGGTGACGCGGTCATCGGCGTAAACGTCAACGTCGGCGCCGGCACGATCACCTGTAATTACGACGGCGCGAACAAACACCAGACGACGATCGGCGACGGCGCCTTCATCGGATCCGGGGTACAGCTGGTCGCGCCGGTGGACATCGGCAAGGGCGCAACGATCGGCGCGGGATCCACGATTTCCAAATCCGCGCCCGAGGGCAAGCTGACCGTGGCGCGGGCCAGGCAGACCACGGTCGAGGGCTGGAAAGCCCCGGTCAAAAAGAAATAAAACCATTTAAAACAATAAAATACACGCATATCGCCCGATGTGTGATCCGCGTCTTGTGCGGCGGCGTGAACTGATGCACTCTGGCCGGCCGCAGAAATTGCGAGAATGCTCTTTTATCGCCGGGCAGCGGAGCAAGCCTCAATGTGTGGAATCGTCGGCGCAGTCGCCGAAAGAAATGTCGTACCGATACTGATGGAGGGCCTCAGGCGCCTCGAGTATCGCGGCTACGATTCCGCCGGTATCGCCGTCAGGAACGGCGATAACGTCAGCCGGCTGCGGCGTGCCGGCAAGGTGAAGGAATTGCAGCACGCGCTCGACGAATCGCCGATCGAGGGCTTCGTTGGCATCTCGCATACGCGCTGGGCGACGCACGGCATTCCGAGCGAGGTCAACGCGCACCCGCACGTGTCGGCCAACGACGTTACCGTCGTGCACAACGGGATCATCGAGAACTTCGAGGAACTGAAAGCGCGCATGGCGGATCTCGGCTATGCGTTCGAATCGGATACCGATACCGAGGTGGTCGCCCACGCGATCCAGGACAGGCTGAGGAAGACGCAAGACCTGGTCACTGCCGTTCGCGAAACGGTGAAGGAGCTCGAAGGCGCGTACGCGCTGGCAGTCATGTGCGTGTCCGACCCTGACAAACTCGTCATCGCGCGCGCGGGCTGCCCCGCGATCGTCGGCGTCGGCGACGGCGAGAATTTCGTTGCCAGTGACATTGCCGCATTGTTGCCGGTCACGCGGAAATACATGATCCTCGAGGAAGGCGATGTGGCCGTCGTCGATCGTACCTCCGTCCAGGTCTTCGACAAGGACGGCAAGGAAGCAACACGCGAGGTCATCGAAAGCGAGCTGACGGCGGATGCCGCCGAGCGCGGCGACTTCGGCCACTACATGCAGAAGGAGATCCACGAGCAGGCAACCGCGGTCGCAAATACGCTCGAGGAGCGCACGGCGAACGGCAAGGTCCTCGATGCCGCCTTCGGCCCGCAGGCCATCGATGTGCTCGACAGGACCCGCGGTATCCACATCGTCGCCTGCGGCACCAGCTACCACGCGGGCCTGATCGCCCGCTACTGGATAGAAGACCTCTGCAGACTGCCTTGTTCGGTGGAGATTGCCAGCGAATACCGCTACCGGTCGCCGGCCGTGCCGGATAACAGCTTGTTCGTCACGATCAGCCAGTCGGGCGAGACGGCGGATACCCTGGCGGCGCTGCGCGCGGCGAAAGAACGCGGCTACCTGTCCACGCTGGCCATTTGCAACGTGCCGGAAAGCTCGCTCGTGCGCGAATCCGAACTCGTCATGATGACGAGGGCCGGCCAGGAGATCGGCGTCGCCTCGACCAAGGCGTTCACCACGCAGCTTGCTGCGCTGGCCCTGTTGACGATCGCGCTGGCAAGACGTAACGGGCTCGCCGCTGACGACGAGAAAAGACTTGTCGAGCAGCTGAATGAATTACCGAAACTGATCGAGCAAGTGTTGACGCTCGATGCCGAGATCGAGGCGCTCGCGGAGCATTTCGTCAAGAAAGATCATGCGCTGTTCCTGGGGCGCGGCGTACAGAATCCTGTCGCGATGGAGGGCGCGCTCAAGCTCAAGGAGATTTCCTACATCCACGCAGAAGCCTACGCGGCCGGCGAGCTGAAGCACGGACCGCTGGCGATGGTCGACGATGACATGCCGGTGATCGCGGTCGCGCCCGACGACGATCTGCTCGAGAAGCTCAAGAGCAACCTGCACGAGGTCGACGCACGTGGCGGCGAACTTTACGTTTTCGCGGATCCGCGCGTGCAGTTCGGCGATCGTATCGGCATCAGGACGATGCACATGCCTGCGGCGATCGAGGATTTCCAGGCGCCGATTCTCTACACTATTCCCTTGCAGCTGCTGGCCTACCACGTTGCCGTCAAACGCGGCACCGACGTGGACCAGCCGCGCAACCTGGCGAAGTCCGTGACTGTCGAATAGCGTAGTGAGGTCGGATGGTCGACAAGGGAATCAGATTGCTCTGGATCCTTGCGGGGCTGCTGGCGGTTACCGTCGGCGCAATCGGCGTCGTCGTCCCGCTGCTCCCGACCACGCCGTTCCTGCTGATCGCGGCATTCGCGTTTGCACGCTCATCGACGCGCCTCACCCTCTGGCTGCATGAGCATCAGAAATTCGGCCCGTTGATCGATAACTGGCATCGCTACGGCAGCATCGACCGGCGTTCCAAGCAGATCTCCATGATCGTGATCGTCGCGACGCCGATCGTCACCTGGTTCATCGGCGCGCCCTTGTGGGCGATCGGCGCGCAGGTCGCGGTGCTCGCCTGCTCCGCGACGTTCATCATGACGCGCCCGCTGCCGCCGCACGAAAGAACGGGACCGGTCAGCGCGGAAACGGACTGACGCCCGCGAAATAGGGGTGCAGGAACAGCAGGATCAGCAGAATGCCTGCGCTGATGAACGTGCCCTTCAGCTCTTCGCTGAAACCGGGCCTGGCGGGTTCCCCGGCCGCGCCGTCGCGGCGATTGATCATGACGATCTCGAGCAGCGCCCATAGGCCCAGCCCGCCGAATAAAACGAGCGCCCGGGTCGTGCCGTTGACCAGCAGGTGCCCGGCGGCCCAGATGGCGACGCCCGTCAGCATCGGGTGGCGAATGACGCGCTTGATCGACGAAGGATGGTGCGCGGCGCCGATCACGATGAACGCGATACAGATCAGAACGAAAGCCACGATGCGCGCCTCAGGCGGCAGCGTGTAGACGAAGGTCTCGGGCGTGGCGCGCCAGCCGACGACGATCAGGGCCAGCGACGCAAGGATCGCCAGCGCGAATGCGCCTCGATAGGGCTTCTCGCCCAGCGCGGCGATCATTCCGTTACGGGCCCCGGGTGCGAACGACGGCATAAGGTGGATAAGGGCCCAGAGGATGGTTCCTGTGATCAGCAAAATCATGAAGGCTCCCGGTCGTCCGTATCTTTGGAGTGTAGCCGCGGGACTCGCGTCAGTCAGGCCGATCGCTGCCCAGCTGGCCGATGATCCGCGCAGCCAGCGCCGCGCCCCGCAGCATCGCGTTCGGAATATCCTGCCCGTGACAGTAGTCGGCCAGGAAAGCGGCGGCGTAGGCGTCGCCGGCGCCCGTCGTATCGACGACGCCGGGAACGGACACCGGCGCACATTCGAACCGTTCCCCGCCGGAGAAGGCGAGGCTGCCGGCAGCGCCCAGCGTCACCACGAAGAGCTTGCGGTGACGGGCGGCCAGCCGGCCGATCTCCGCGATCGCCGCCGAATCGTCCGTCGTCAGCCCGAAAAAGCCGATGTCGATGCGCTCGATATGCCGCAGCAACAATCCGAAGTCGGGGTGTTCGAGGAAGTCGGCGAAATCGATCGCGACGCGGCCGCTGAACGGGATCGACATCAGCGCATCGAAAAGACCGACGATCTGCAGGTAGACCGGCGCGACGACGAGGTCCGCTTGTGCGATGAGCGCGGTCTGTTCGTCCGAAAATCGAAAATCGGCGAGCACGCCGGCGTCGTAGCGGGTAAAGCGCCTTTCGCCATCGGCTTCGATTTCGATCGACTGCACCGGCGTCGACCCAGCCAGGGTCGAAATGCAACAGCCGATGCCGGTGCCCCGCAGATTGTCGAGAACCTGTGTCGCCGCGTCGTCGTCGCCGACGCAGGAGACGATATGAACATTGTGCCCGCGATCGAACTCGGCGCGCGCGTGCCTTGCGACGTTTGCCGTGATGCCGCCAACGCGCGTCTCGCCCGACGGCAGGTACAGGTCGATTCCACAGTCGCCGACACAGACGACGTCCATGTCAGCCCGCCTTCGCCCGGGCGGTAATTTCCCTTACCCGGTCCACGTCCACCGCGCGCTCGCGCATGATCGACGAGCCGACGATCGCGCCATCACAGGCGCCCAACAGCGCCTCGGCATTGTCGGTATCGAGTCCGCTGCCGATGAGCACCGGCAGGCCCTGCGCCGCCTCGACGAGATGCCGGAGCGACGGCGCGTCGCCGCTCGCATCGCCGGTCACGACGATGGCGTCGGCGCCCTTGTCGCGGGCCAGGGCCGCAGACTCGGCAATGGGCCGCGGCTCGAGCATGCTCGCATACTTCACCTGGATGTCCGCGAGGATCAGGACCTCGTCCGCGCCGAGCGATGCGCGGTACTCGAGCAGTCCGTCCGGATCGATGGCGAACTCCCCGTACTCCGGGCGCATCATTCGATCGACAAAGTAATCGGTACGGATGAAAGACGCGCCAGCGCGCCTGGCGACATCGAGCGACGCCCGCGGATCGTTAAGTAGAATCTCGCAGCCGACCGCGATCTCGGCGGGCGCCTGCACGACGGCGGACGCAATCGCCGTCATCGCCGCCACCGTTGCCGGCGACCCGACAACCCGATGCGGGCGGTCCCACTCGTTCTCCAGCAGTACGCCGTTGGCGCCGCCCGCAGTCAGCGCCTCGAGGTCGCGCAGCGCGTGCCGGGCCAGGCGCTCCGCGCCCGGGCTGTCGGGGTAATCCGGCAATGGCGGCAAGTGACACATCCCGATGATGACCTTGCCAGCGCCGAAGCGCTCGCGGAACCGGTTCATTGCCCTCTGCCGCCGCGGCGGATCAGCGCCCGGTACACCGGCGCACCGGCCAGGGTCAGTCCGACGCCGATCAGGCTGTCGAGCGGGTTGTAGATCAGCGCCGCTACCAGGAACAGGCTCATGACGAAGATGAAGATCGCCGGCACCAGCGGGTATCCGGGCAGGCGCCACGAATCGGGCCCCGACAGCTTTGCCCGCAGGCGAAAGATCGAGGCCACCATCAGGATGTTCATGAACTGGAACGGCACGACGAAGAAGTTGACGATACGCGAGAACGAACCAAAGACGAGCAGGGCGACGATCGACACCGTCGCGGCAAACAGGATGGCGCCCGAAGGCACGGCGCGTTCCGGCGAGCGCCGCGCCAGGGTCCTGAATAGCGGGCCATATGCCGTCTGTTCCGCGCGCTCGACATATTCGGACGCGGCGGCATAGAAAAGGCGCGGCAGGGTCATGATCAGGCCGCCGAGCGCGCCGAAGATCGAGATCCACATCAGCAGGCTCAGCGCCCCGCCGCCGATGTCGCCGAATGCTGCCTCGGCGACCGCGGGCGCCACCAGGGCGGGATTCTCGCGCATGACCTCGAGCGGCACGACGCGCAGGAAGGCGGCGTTGACGAGCAGGTAGATCACGGTAATGAGTATGACGCCCAGCCCCATCGCGCGCGGGAAGTTCTTCTTTGGCTCCCGGACCTCGCCGGCGACATTGGATGCATCGATCCAGCCGTCATAGGTGAACAGCACGATGGCCACGCCGAGGCCGATGAAGCGGAAGAAGCCGAGCAGACCTTCGCCGCGCGAATCGACAGCAGCGCTTTCGACCGGTACGGCCGGCGCCGCAATGAAGAGTCCGCCGAGCACGAGCGCGGCCAGGCCCAGGACCTTGACGGTGGTCAGCGCCACCTGGGTATGCCCGCCCCAGCGGGCGCCGCGGAGATTGATCAGCGCGAAAAAGACGATGCCGGTCACCGCCCACGCCAGCTGCATTCCCTCGGAGCCTGACCCGAAGACCTGGTTCGCCAGCTCGCCGAACAGGATCGCTATGCCGGCAATCGCCCCGGGACCGCTGACGAGGACCATCATCCACGCCTGCATGAAACCGGCAAAGGGGCCATAGGCCGTCGTCAGCGCGTGATAGGACACGCCGGACCTCGGGATGAGCGTCGACAGCTCGGCGAGCGTCATGGCGCCGCACAAGGTGATCAGCCCGCACAGCGCCCAGAAGAAATAGACCTGCCATTCCTGCGACGCGACAGCGGCCAGCTCCCCGGGCGTGAAAAATATCCCGGAGCCGATCATGTCTCCCATGACGACGGCCAGCACGGCCGACAAGCCGAGTTCTCTTTTCAGTTTCATGGTTGTTGTCGTCTTGCTGGCACCGACATTACAGACCTCGGTGGGGACGGGGAAGTGGTATCCTCCGCCGGCGATGATGACCGTGAACGCAGAATCGGTGGCGGAAGCGCTGCCCTATGCCCAGCTTGTCGATGCACTCGACGCGGCATTCGCGACGGATATCGAGGTGCCCCTTCGTGCGCACCATACGGTCCCGGTGCCCGGCGGCACGGACGGGACCCTGCTGCTGATGCCGGCCTGGAGCGAAGGACGAAGCATCGGCATCAAGGTGGCGACCGTGTTTCCGGACAATGCCAGTCTCGGCAGCCCGGCCGTATTCGCGAGTTACCTGTTGCTGAGCGCGGAAACCGGCGTGCCGGTTGCGGTCCTCGACGGCACCGAGATTACGGTCCGCCGGACGGCAGCCGCTTCGGCGCTTGCATCGCGCTATCTCTCGCGCGAAGACTCGGCGCACCTGCTGATGGTCGGCACCGGCAATCTTGCGCCGCACATGGTCCTGGCGCATGCATCGGTTCGCCCGATTACGCAGGTGACTGTCTGGGGGCGCCGCGAGACGAAGGCAGAGGATCTCGCCGGGCGCCTGGCGGCGTCGGGGCTGCGGGCAGAGGCCGCGATCGACCTCGAAGCAGCGGTCTCTGCGGCGGACATCATCAGTTGCGCAACCCTGGCAAGCGAGCCACTGATAAACGGCGCATGGCTGCGGCCGGGACACCACCTGGACCTCGTGGGCGCCTTCACGCCAGCAATGAGAGAGGCGGACGACGAGGCGCTGCGGCGCGCCGATGTCTACGTCGATACCCGCACGGGGGCGTTTTCGGAAGCCGGCGAGCTCGTCCAGGCCATGGCGAGCGGCGCGCTCGGCAAAGACGAGGTTTGCGGCGAGTTATGCGAACTTGCCAGGGGGGTCGTGGCTGGCCGCCAGGACAACGAGGCCATCACCCTGTTCAAGTCCGTCGGCACGGCGCTCGAGGATCTCGCCGCCGCAGAACTGGCTATGTGGAACCTCGGCTTCGATCGGACGGAAGCCTAGCGGCCCAGGAGGCCATCCTCGCGCAGCTGCGTCGCGATGGTGACGACCTGCTCGTCGATCAGCTCCTGCAGTTTGCTCTTGCGGACGCTGAGCGCCTCGATTGCCCACACCTTCCGCTGCGCGTTCGCATCGTAGAGTTCTGCAACAAAGGTGATCGCCCGCGACTGCTCGATCTGCTCGTCCCGGTTCAGCTCGTCATAGTCATAGCCGAACAGGTCGAATGCCGCGCCGACCGGCCGCAGCGGCGCCAGCTCTTCCTGCTCCTGCCCCTTCTGGCGAACGAACAGCACGGCGTCGTAACCGCGGGAACGTATCGTGTCCTGCATGAGCGAGCGCGTTACCTGCGGCCGGCGTCCGACCACCGTGTACCAGGCGCTGGCGCTGACGCTGCCGCCGGAAATCGAAGTAACGAGATCGCGCTCGACAGCGGCCCGGGTCGCGTAGTCCCCGGTAACGCTGATCACGAGGACACTGTTGAAACCATCGATGTTCGGGTTGTACAGGGTCCGGATAACGGTGGTCGGTTCGGGTGCGGAAGCACAGCCGCCCAGCAGGCTGAAAAGCACAAATAACGCGCTGACCGCGTGACGGATTGGCGAATGCATGGTGAGGTGAAATATACCACCGGCCGGCTTGTAATATACTCCGCCCGTCCATCATTAAGCGTCCGAATGACATGTTTCGTCTAAAGCAGAAACACACGCAGAAGCGTGCTGAGCGTCTGCCGCCCGCGGATGGCCGCAAGCTGCTGGCAGAGCAATCCGTCGCGCGCGGCTTTTTCGGCACGCTCGCCGTTGCATTGCTGCTTTGCTGGGCCTGGGCGCTCTTCTCGATGACGACAGGCCGGGTGTTTCCCTGGTTTTCGATCGTCATCGGCGCGCTGATCGGCATGGCGATGCAACGCTTCGGACGGGGCCTTGACTGGCGGTTTCCCGTCATGGCGATCGTGATCGCCGGCGCCGCGGCTTATTTCGGCAACCTGCTGATCGGCGTCCTCGAAACCGGGCGCTACATCGAGGCAGAAACATTCAGCGTGCTTCGCGGCCTGTCCGCCGACACGATCCGCAATTTCTTCCGCAACACGGTAGGACCGGTCGACCACATATATGCATTATCCGCCTGCGGCGTCTCCGCTTTCTTCGCCAATCGCCGACTGAAGCGCCACGAAGTCCTCGGGCTGCGGACGATGGACAGGCAGGAGTCATGAACGACGAACCGATCCGGATCTACGGCGATTCCCGTTCGGGCAATTGCTACAAGCTCAAGATGCTCTGTGCCGAACTCGGCATTGGCTACGACTGGCGCGAAGTGGATATCCTCGCCGGCGAAACGCATGCGCCGGCATTCCTCGCGAAGAATCCGAACGGCAAGATTCCGCTACTCGAACTGCCTGATGGCCGGCGCCTGGTGGAATCGAACGCGATTCTCAGTTACCTGGCCGATGGCAGCGAACTGTTCCGTGGCAATGCCTTCGATCGGGCGACGATTCTGAGCTGGTTATTTTTTGAGCAGTACAGTCACGAGCCGTTCATCGCGACATCGCGGTTCATTGTCCAGTACCTCGGCCGGCCGGCTGACCGAGAGTCAGATCTCGAACAGAAGAAAGCGGGCGGCGAGAAAGCGCTTCGTATCCTGGACGCCGAGCTGGCGAATCGCCCGTACCTGGCGGGCGACGAATTCACGATCGCCGATATCGCCCTGTTTGCCTATACGCACGTCGCCGAGGAAGGCGATTTCAGTCTCGAGCCGTATCCGGCCGTGCGCGCGTGGATCGAGCGGATCAAGGGTCGCCCCAATTTCGTTTCGATGTCTTAGGACTTCGAGGCCGCCGCGTTTGCTCGCGGCTGCAGGGTCAGCCCGGGAAGTCGGGCGGCAAATGTTCGCGCGGGATCGAGGACAGCAGCCGGTAGGTCGCCGTGTTCATCGTCTCGGCAGCGTTGTCTTCGCCGACGAAATACGGCGGCTCACGGCGCAGCATGTCCCAGCCGTCGGTCTTCAGCACCTTGATCAGGTGCGTCATGTTGCGTCGAATGGCCGTGACATACGGATTCTGGCCATCGAACATGACCTCGAAATAACGGTAGGCGCGATTGAATTTTTTCTGCAGCCGGTCTTTCGTCGTCGCCTGGTAGAACATGGGCGTCTTTTTCAGCAGGTCGATGCCTGACTCGTAGCGGATCATGTACTCGCCCGGTGACGCGTTCTCGATCGCCACGCCGCCGATCACGAATTCCTTGTACAGGCGGTCACGGCACTTCTCGAGGTAACAACGATCGGCCATTTGCGCAACGAGGTCAGCCGTGCCCAGCAGGTGCCCGCAGATCGCGTCCCGCGGATCGTCGAGTTCTATCTTGTCGATGTCCACCTCGTATCCCGTGAAGTGCACGATCATGCTCGATACAGCGACGTCCTTCGCAAGACCCAGCTCGGGCAGGTAGCGTCTCAGGAAGTCCGCGCTTCGCGACACATGGTAGAGGGTAAACTCGGCGCCGTTCTCGAAGTCCTTGTCGCGTTCCTTGTGGCGGATGTACCCGGCGTCGTGGAACAGGGAGGTGACGATCGTCATCTGCGCGCGATGCGCGCCGAGCCTTTCCGCCGGCGCCACGGTTTGTTCGTAACCCGCGACCAGGCGCGCGAGCGCCAGCGTCATGTCGAGCGTGTGCTGCATGTCGTGATAGGTCGTATCGCAGCCGAGGTAGCCGGGGTACTGGCCGGTAAACAGCCGGGCGAAGTCGTAGAACGCAAGCCACAGCTTGTCGAAGGAGGCGCCCGGAAAGGTCTCGGTGAAGATCTCCGCTACCGCGTTGCGAACGACCACGGGATCGCTTACCTGCACGGTATTCGTCACGTCGTAATCGTTCCGGCGATCCTGGGAGTTCAGCATTTTTTTCTTGTTCTGCAACGACGAGGCATGCGTCGACAGCGTATTGATATTCCCCGAGACGCTGCTCATACCTCTGGCCTTTTTCGGTAGCTTATCCGATAAATGTACTGTTTTCGGGGGTTTGCGGGTCTTGTTGCCGGAACTGCTACACCCTCCCCGAGCCGAAAAGTGACCTGGTTCCCGGAATATGTCATGTCAGAGCGCAAACTCGGCAATGACCGGCGTGTGGTCTGACGGGCGCTCCCAGGTGCGGGGTTCCCGGTCGATGTAACTGGCGGTGCATTTTTCGGCCAGCGCCTCGCTGGCGAGAATCAGGTCGATTCGCAGGCCGGCGTTGCGGCGGAATCCCGCGGCGCGATAATCCCACCAGCTGAAGGTCTGCTCGGGCTGCTCGAACTGGCGGTAGACATCGGACAGCCCGAGTTCCAGCAGACGCTTCAGCGCCTCGCGTTCGCGCGGGCTGCAGAGGATCGCGTCGCCCCACTTCTCCGGGTCGTACACGTCCCGGTCATCGGGCGCGATGTTGAAATCTCCGAGTACGATCAGGTTGCCGTTAGTCTTCATCTCCGCTGCGAGGAATCCTTCGAGCGCCTCGAGCCAGCCGAGTTTGTAAGCGTATTTCTCCGAGCCGACTTCGCTGCCGTTCGGTACGTAAAGATTGATGACGCGTATGCCGTCGATCGTCGACGCGAGGATTCTTCGTTGCGGATCCTCGAAGCCGGGAAAATCGGTGACCGGGTCGCCCGGTTCCGTTTTTGCAACGACGGCGACGCCGTTGTAGGTCTGCTGGCCGCTGGCGATCGCCTGGTAGCCGAGGTTGGCGAACTCGTCTGCCGGGAACGCCTCGGTAAGCTGCTTGATTTCCTGGAGCACCAGCACGTCGGGTTTCGCGCTGTCCAGCCATTCGAGCACATGACCGAGACGGACGTTCAGTGAATTGACGTTCCAGGTCGCGATCTTCACGCCGCTTTCCCGATACCGCTTTGTCGCAGCAAGGCATCGAGGGTCGGCTTGCGGCCGCGGAACGCGACATAGGCCTCCATGAAATCGCGGCTGCCGCCGACTTCAAGTATTTCGCGACGGAAACGCTCAGCCGTCGCCGCATCGAATATGCCCGTCTCCTCGAAGGCGGCGAATGCATCCGCAGCCAGGACTTCGGCCCATTTGTAGCTGTAATAGCCGGCCGCGTATCCGCCTGCGAAAATGTGCGAGAAGCTGTGCGGCAGGCGGTTGTAGTCGGGGTGTCTGACCAGCGCGACGTCTTCGCGCACCCGGTTCAGCGTCTCCATGACGCGGCCGCCGGAGGCCGGGTCGTAGCCGGCGTGCAGCCTAAAATCGAACAACGCGAACTCGATCTGCCGCAGCATGGCCAGCGCCTCGCCGAAATGACGGCTGGCGTCGAGTTTGTCGAAGATGTCGCGCGGCAGCGGTTCATCGGTACGAAAGTGCGACGAACATTGCTCGAGCACTTCGTACCGCCAGGCAAAATTTTCCATGAACTGGCTCGGCAGTTCGATCGCGTCCCAGGGAACGCCGTTCGTGCCCGCTATGCTCGGGTAGCCGATTGTCGTCAACAGGTGATGCAGCATGTGCCCGAATTCGTGGAACAGGGTCACGACGTCGGTATGCGTCAGGAGCGACAGGCCGTCGGCATCGGGCGGCGGGAAATTGCAAACGAGGTAGCCAACGGGCGCCTGCCGCGAGCCACCGAAGTCCATACGCACGACGCACTCGTCCATCCAGGCGCCACCGCGTTTGCCGTTCCTTGCAAACAGGTCGGTGTAGAAGCTGCCGATGATGTCGCCGTCGGCGTTGCGAATTTCGAAATAACGAACGGTCTCGTGCCAGCGGCTGACGTCGGGATTCTCTATGACGGAAATGCCGTACAGTTTCTCCGCGAGATCGAACATGCCCTGTTTGACGACCGTGAACGGGAAATACTGCCGTAGCTCCTCGTCCGAAGTCGCAAACTTCTTCTGCTTGAATCGCTCCAGGAAGTAGGCGACGTCCCAGGCCGCCAGCGGCTCACTGGCGAGCGACTGGATTTCGCCGAGCTCTTTCTCCGCGGCGCTGCGCGAGCGCGCGGCCAGCTCGGTCAGGAACTCCAGCACCTCCTCGACCGTGCCCGCCATCTTGGTGGCGAGCGAATAGTCGGCAAAATTCTCGAAGCCGACCAGCGCCGCCGCCTCGTGACGCAGCGCCAGGATCCGGTCGATGATCACGCTGTTGTCCCAGTCCGGCTTCCCGCCCTGGTCCGAGCTGCGCGTCGACCACGCTTGGTAGAAGGTTTCGCGCACGTGGCGAGCCGTGCAGTGGGTCATGACGGCGTGGTAATTGGGATAGTCGAGTTTGAACCACCAGCCGTCGACATCCCCGGCGCGGGCGTCAGCCGCCGCTCTCTGTTTGACCGTGTCGGGGAGGCCCTCGATATCGGCTTCATCGACGGTGTGGAAGTGCCAGGCATCGGTCGCGTCCTGGACGTTCTGGTCGAAGCGCGCCTGCAGCGAGGCAATCTCCTGGCGGATTTCCTTGTAACGGGCTTTCTCGCCGTCCGGCAGTGCGACCCCCGACAGCCGGAAGTCGCGGAGTTCCTGCTCGAGCAGTTTCCGCATCGCCGGCGTCGCGTCGGCCGGCAGCGACGCCTCGACCTGTGCGTACGCCTCCTGCAGCCGCTTGTTTTGTGACAATTCGGTGCCATGTTCGGTCATTAACGGCAGCGAGGCGTTGTAGGCATCCCGCCAGTCCGGGTTGTCGAGGACGCTTTGCAGGTGGCTGACCGGCGACCAGACCCTCCCCAGTTCGTGACTCATTTCCTCGAGCGGCCTGACGAGGGAATCGAAATCGCGCGCTTCCGGGTCGTCGAGCAGGGCGGCGAGCTTTTGCCGATGCGCTGCGATAAGCTCCTCGAGCGCCGGCAGCGCGTGCTCGGGCTTGATCAGATCGAATTGCGGCAGATCAGAAGTATCGAGAAGCGGGTTCGACATCAAGGCCTGACCAAAAGAATACGCGGCAGGATGTTATCACAGCGCTGGCGGGCGGCGACTGTAATAAGGAAAGGACGTGACGGCACATTTTGATCTCCTGGTAATCGGTGGCGGCAGCGGCGGGCTCGCCCATGCGCAACGTGCGGCTGAGTATGGCGCCAGGGCGGCCGTCATCGAGTCCGGTCCGCTGGGCGGAACCTGCGTCAATGTCGGCTGCGTGCCCAAAAAACTGATGTGGTACGCGGCCCATCACGCGCACCAGCTGCACCAGGCGCGCGATTACGGTTTCGACGTGACCCTGGAGGGCCACGACTGGTCAGCGCTGCGCAAGCGTCGCGACGCCTATATCCTGCGGCTCAACGGCATTTACCGGAACAACCTCGAGAAGCGCGACGTCAACTATATCAAGGGTCACGGCAGGTTCGTGGATCCGCACACGGTCGACGTCGGCGACCGGCAGTACACGGCAGAGCGAATCGTCATCGCCACCGGCGGCTACCCGATCGTGCCGCGCATCCACGGGGCCGAGCTCGGTATTACCTCGGACGGCTTTTTCGAGCTGGACGAGCGCCCGCAGAAAGTTGCACTGGTCGGCAGCGGCTATGTCGCGGTCGAACTGGCGGGCGTGTTCAACGCGCTCGGCTCGGAGACGACCGTGCTGGTCCGCAAGGACGGGGTCCTCCGCAGTTTCGACACAATGCTGCGCGAGGAACTGCAGGCGGCGATGCAGCAAAGCGGTATCGAGCTGATCACCGGCTTCCATCCGCATGAGGTGCACCGGGACGGTGACGGCATCGTCCTGCATGGAGACTGTGGCAGGGAGTTCGGCGGCTTCGATGCGCTGGTCTGGGCGGTCGGCAGGGCGCCTGCGACCGAGTCCCTGGAACTCGAGGCCGCGGGCGTCGAGCACGACGGCTACGGTTTCATCCCGACCGACGAATGGCAGAAGACCAACGTTGACCACATCTTCGCGATCGGTGACGTCACCGGGCGCGACGCGCTGACGCCGGTCGCGATCGCGGCCGGCCGTCGCCTGGCGGACCGCCTTTACAACGGCATGAGCGACCGGCGTCTCGAGTACCACACGATTCCGACCGTCATATTCTCGCATCCGCCGATCGGCACGGTCGGTCTCACGGAAGCAGAGGCGCGGGAACAGTATGGCGACGACATCAAGATCTACGAGTCGCGTTTCACGCCGATGGTCTTTGCGTTCAGCGACGAGAAAGTCCCCAGCAGGATGAAGCTGATCGTGACGGGAGAAGCAGAGAAGATCGTCGGTTGCCACGTCATCGGTGACGGCGCCGACGAGATGCTGCAGGGCTTCGCAGTCGCGGTGCGGATGGGTGCGACGAAGGCCGATTTCGACGACACGGTGGCGATTCACCCGACCAGCGCCGAAGAACTCGTTACGATGCGCTAGAAGAAAAAAGGGGTCAGACCCCAATTTTAAAATTGGGGTCTGACCCCTTTTTTCAGCCGATGGTCACAGTGAGTTGCTTCAGGACAGGCGCAGTCTCCGGGCGTACGCCCCGCCAGATATAAAAAGACTCGGCTGCCTGCTCGACGAGCATGCCCCAGCCCATGATCGATTTGGCCGCACCGAGGCCCGCCGCCCAGCGCGAGAACGGCGTCGGCGATGAACTGTAGGACAGGTCGTAGCAGAACGTGGCCGGATGAACCGCCTCTTCCGGGTAGGGCGGTATCTCGCCTTTGAGCCCTGCGCTGGTCGCGTTGATGATCAGGTCGTAGATCGGCAATGAACGGACATCCTCGAACCGACAGGCATCGACCGGCCCCCGGTGCGAGAAGTGATCGGCCAGCGCACGCGCTTTCGGAAACGTTCGGTTCGCGATCACGATGGAGTCCGGTTCGGCTTCCAGTAACGGCGAAATGATGCCGCGCGTGGCGCCGCCGGCGCCGAGGATCAGGATATTCGATCCTTTTAGCTTCAGCCCCTGGTTGACCTGCAGGTCGCGCATCAGCCCGACGCCGTCGGTATTGTCACCAAACAGGCTGCCATCCTCTCTGAACACGACCGTATTGACCGCGCCGGCGATCGACGCCCGCTCGCTCATCTCATCGACAAGGCTTGCAACGGCGCTCTTGTGCGGCACCGTGATGTTGAGCCCCTTGCCGCCGGTCCGGCCGAACTGGGCGATCGCCTGCTCGAGCTTGTCCGGCGCGACCTGCAGCAGCTCGTACTGGATGTCCTGCCTGGTCTGCAGGGCGAACAGGCGGTGGATGACGGGCGAGCGACTGTGGGATACCGGGTACCCCATGACCCCGTAACGGTCTGTGCCGCCTTCGCTCATCTTATGATTCTGCCATCCAGCGGGCAGCCTGTATTGCGTAATAGGTGAGGATGGCGCTCGCGCCCGCGCGACGGATCGACAGCAGCGATTCGAGTACGGCGGACTTCTGGTCGAGCCAGCCGTTCTGACCGGCAGCGGCGAGCATCGCGTATTCACCGCTGACCTGGTAGGCGAAAGTCGGCACGCCGAACTCCGTCTTCACCCGGCGAATGACGTCGAGATAGGGCATCGCCGGTTTGACCATGACAAGGTCCGCGCCCTCGGCGAGATCGAGCGCCACCTCGCGAATCGCTTCGTCGGCATTGGCCGGATCCATCTGGTAATTACGCTTGTCTCCGCCACCGAGGCTGGCCGCGGAGCCGACCGCATCGCGGAAGGGCCCGTAGAAGCACGAGGCATATTTGGCGGCGTAGGCGAGGATCAGCGTATTGCGATGGCCCGCGCTTTCGAGCGCGTCGCGGATGGCGCCTACGCGACCGTCCATCATGTCGGACGGCGCCACGATGTCGACGCCCGCCTCGGCATGCGACACCGCCTGCCTGACCAGCATCGCGACGGTCTCGTCGTTCAGGACATAGCCATCGTCGTCGATGATGCCGTCCTGGCCGTGCGTCGTGTAGGGATCGAGCGCGACGTCGGTGATCACCGCAAGCCCGGGCAGCTCCGCCTTGATCGCGCGGACCGTGCGCTGCACGAGGCCGTCGGGATTGGCGCATTCGATGCCATCCGGAGACTTGAGATTGCCCTCGATGACCGGGAAGAGCGCAATGGCCGGGATGCCGAGACCGTGCGCCGTTCTTGCTTCCTCGAGCAGGCCGTCGATGCTTTTTCGCTCGACGCCCGGCATCGATTCGACGGCCTCGGAGCGCCCCTCGCCGTCCAGCACGAAGACCGGGTAGATCAGGTCCGACGGGGACAGGCGGGTTTCGGCCACGAGCGCCCTGAGACTCGCGCTGCGACGCGTCCTGCGCATGCGAATCGACGGGAACAAAGCGGAAGGAATTTCACTCATATCAATACTTTACGGAATCCCATCTTGGATTTTCCCTGTATTTCGGTAGGGTTTCCACGCCTGATTCACAAAAAACCGCGCCACAGGTAATAATTTTCCCGGGAGACGGGTCACCTCGAATGACCAGCAATGACGCGCATCGCGAGCGCCGGCGGCGCTTTGACAGGGTTGTCAGCATATTCCACCAGGATATGTACCGGTATGCCGTATGGCTATGTCGCGACCCGGGAATAGCCGAAGAGGTCGTTCAGGAGGCGATGCTTCGGGCCTGGAAGTCGCTGGACGCCTTGCGAGAGGACGACGCTGCGAAACCCTGGTTACTGACCATCGTGCGCAGGGAAAACGCGAGGTATTTTGAGAGGAAGAGGCTGGACACGGTCGATATCGACGCCTTGAGTCCCGCTCAGTCGGCGATGCTGGCCGAGAAAGACGATTCGGAGCTCGAATCCCTGAGGGAGGCCATCTTCCGGCTGGACGACGAGTACCGTGAGCCGCTGGTGCTGCAGGTCCTGATGGGCCACAGCACGAAGGAAATAGCGGAGCTCATGGGGATGCAGCAGGGCGCAATCCTTACCAGGTTGCACCGGGCGCGCATCAAGCTGAAGGACATAGTGGACAAGGAAGCGCAGGAATGAACGCCTTCGGAAAGAATATGAACTGCGAGGAATACAAAGAGGCCATTGCGGCGGATCCGGCGGCGACCTTCGAAGGCGCCGAACATACTGCCGCATGCGAGTCCTGCGCCGCCTTTACGGCCGAGATGCAGGCGCTCGACGCGAAGATCGCCAAAGCCCTCGCGGTCGACGTGCCGGGACTGACGATGCCCGAACTCGAGCCCGTCGAGGACGATAAGGTCGTCAACCTGCCGTTTGCACGAAATCGCAAGATGCTGGACTGGATCGGGATCGCAGCGGGTTTCGCGCTTGCGGCAATCATCGGTGTCCAGCTTCTCGATGCCCCGGCAGGCAACGGAATGACGCTCGAGGAGGAGATCCTGGCCCATCTGGATCACGAACCGGGCGCGCTCCGCGTTACCGAAGACGCGGTCTCCGAGGCCCGCTTCGGGCGGGTGGTCAATGCCTCGATCGGAACCATGGACCGTAACGTGGGACTGATCACCTATGCGCAGAGCTGTATTATTAATGGCAAGGAGGTCCCGCACCTGGTCATGCAGGGCGAGAATGGACCGATTACCTTGCTGCTGATGCCGGACGAGATGGTCGACATGGCAAGGACGTTCCGGGGTGAGGGCATCAATGGCGTTATCCTCCCCCATGGCGAAGGCAGCATCGCCATCATCGGCCAGAACGAACAGGAAATCGGAGAAATCGAGGACAGAGTTGTAGACTCAGTGGAGTGGAGCATTTGACGCGCCACTGAATTTAAGTGCCCGGGTACGGGCGTAAACCATGCCCACCTGGGCGATTAAATCAGAGGTAGGAGAAAGAGATGTCTGATAAGCAAGTAGTAAAACCTGTTGCAGTTGCCGTCGGTACGGCGCTGGCAGGTTCGTTCGCAGTGGCTGCGAATGCTGACACGGACGCTGGTGCAAGCCCGTTTGCCATGACCACGCTGGCTGCGGGCTACCTGCTCGGCGCACAGGAAGGTAGCTGTGGCGAAGGCAAGTGTGGCGGCGACAAGGAAGCCGGCGGTGAAGGCTCCTGCGGCGGCGACAAGGAAGGCGAAGGCTCCTGCGGCGGCGACAAGGAAGGCGAAGGTTCCTGTGGTGGCGACAAGGAAGGCGAAGGCTCCTGTGGTGGCGACAAGGAAGGCGAAGGTTCCTGCGGCGGTGACAAGGAAGAAGCCGAAGGCAAGTGCGGCGAAGGCAAATGCGGTTCTGAATAAGCCTCGCTTCGCTGGAAAGAAAAAAAGGGCTCGTAGCAATACGAGCCCTTTTTTATTGAGTCACTAAAGGTCGTCTCGCTGACGCCGGGAGCGCACGAATGATCGATGAAGCCGAGCCGGCCCTTTTTTATCGGGTATGCAGGCACCTGCGCAGCAGGCGATTGTTCAAGCCGATTTGCTATGGCTGAGGCACGCTGCGTCAAGCGATTGCCTTACCGTCTCTCCGAACGAGGTGTGCGCGACCACCAGCGGCATCAAAATTGTTAGTAGTAGCGCGCCCAGCGCGCGATCAATCTTCGCTATTGGCAGAGAATTGAGCGCTGTCCTTGTTGCGTCACATTGCTACCATTTTGACATGGTCAAGAAAATCTACCGCTGCGCGTGGGCCGGCGACTCGAGCCTCGACTACATCCGTTACCACGACGAAGAATGGGGCGTACCGGCCTGGGACGACCGGACGCAGTTCGAGTTCCTGCTTCTCGAAGGCGCGCAGGCGGGGCTGAGCTGGTCGACGATCCTCAACAAGCGCGAAGGCTATCGAAAGAACTTCGCCGATTTCGATGCGGAGAAAGTCGCTCGTTTCACGAAGAAACGAGTCGAGAAAATCCTGACCGATCCGGGCATCGTCAGGAATCGTCTGAAAGTCGAGTCAGCGGTGACCAACGCGAAGGCTTTCCTCGAGGTCCAGGAAGAGTTCGGCACGTTTTGCGACTACATCTGGGGTTTCGTCGGCGGCAAGCCTATCCAGACCAAGATTAAAAGCGACAAGGACTTCAGGGCAACGTCACCGGAATCGGACGCTCTGTCGAAAGATTTAAAGAAACGCGGCTTCAAGTTCGTCGGCAGCACGATCGTCTATGCGCATATGCAGGCGGTCGGCATGGTCAACGACCATGAAGTGCGTTGTTTCCGCCACAAGGAATGCGCGGCGCTCGCAAAAAAGAAACGTTAGGAGCCCCCTCCGGGGATGATCCTGCACGGCAGGCGACCACCCGCGGGCGTCGAGGATTGATAGTAGGAGCGCGCCCAGCGCGCGATTGTTTCAGCCAATGGTCTATGGTCAAGGCACATTGCGCCACTCGATTGTCTTGCCGTCTCTCCGAACGAGGAGCGCGCCCAGCGCGCGATGGTTTCATCCGCTCGCCCGTGGCTAAACAACCCTTCGCCATCGGTATTTGATAACCCCCTGATTATTCTCCGCTTTCGTCGGAAACTGCGCGGCACCCTGAAAGAACTAGAATAATCCAAGGGAAATCAGATGAACGAAGAAGCCACCGCGAAGCCAGAAGGCATTTTCTACTGGATCGCCCTTGCCGGGCTGGGCCTGAACTTCTTTGGCGCCCGCGCGTACCTCGCGCAGACCACGCTGACGCCGCAGGAGCTGGCCGAGCTGCCCGAAGAACGAGCGTGGCGATCGAAAGTGAGCCGACCTGGGCGACTGCCGCTCATGCGATCGGTGTATTCGGTGGTGCAATTGGTTGCGTCCTGCTCCTGTTTCGAAGAGCCTGGGCTATACCGGTGTTAATCGCATCGCTGGCAGGCGTTGTCGCGCGCTTCTTCTATGTCTATATCACACCGGATGTAGCAGGCGCCCCGAGCGTCGCTACCTCGATTACGCCGCTGTTTGTGAGCGGATTCTTCGTCTGGTATGCGCATACCGCTATGCAAAAAGGCTGGCTCAAGTAACGTCAGCACTGACAACAACAAGAAAGGAGAGCTCGATGAGCGAGGAAACCATCTCCGCAACACCCCCCAAGTCCTTCTTCTGGGTCGCTGGCCTGGTCTTCGCCTGGGACCTGCTCGGCGTCGGCGCCTACATGAGCGCCGTCACGATGAGCCCGGAAGCGATTTCGGCGCTCCCCGCCGCCGAACAGGAGCTGATGGCAAATGCGCCAACGTGGGCGACGGCCATGTTCGCCATCGCGGTCTGGGGCGGTGTCCTCGGCACGGGGCTGCTCCTGTTGCGGAAAGCAATCGCGGTCCCGATCCTGATCGGGTCGCTCGCGGCAGTGCTGGTTAACATGACCTACACATGGGGCATGACCAACGCGGCCGATGTGTATGGCGCCGGGCAGGCAGGAATGGCCGCAGTCGTGGTGGCGATCGCGGCATTCATCGCCTGGTACGCGAACACCGCGAAGAGCAAAGGCTGGATCAGTTAGCACACGGGGTCAGAGTCAACTCTGACCCCTGGTTTAGCTGGTTTATTCGAGCCCTGGCATCTCGAAACCGATCCCGCGCAGGATTTCGGCGAGTTTAGCGCTGCGCTCTGTGTCCAGCGCGACCAGCGGCGGCCTTACGGCGCGCCAGGCATCGTCGCCCGAGAACTCGGCGACGGTCGCCTTCAGCGCCGGAATCATCGGGTAGGCCATCACCGCATCGCGAACGTCGTCGAGCGCCTGCTGCAGCGCGTCCGCGTCATCGGCTTGCCAGTGCTGGTAGAGATGATCGATCGCGGCGGGATTGACGTTCGCCGTCGCCGAGATGCAGCCGGCGCCGCCATCCCGCATATTCGCGAGCAGGAACGATTCGCTGCCGACGAAAACGCGGAAGTCATCCCACCGGCGCTCCAGCATTGAATATGTGTTGTCCCAGTCGCCAGAGCTGTCCTTGATGCCGACAATGGTGTCGGGATAGTCCGTGATCAGGCGCTCGATCAGGTCGACAGAGAAGCCGACCTGGGCGATCGGCGGTATGTGATAGAGATAGATCCTGAGCTCGCTGTTGCCGACACGCTCGATGACTTCGGCGAAGTTCCCGTAGATGCCGTCGTCGCTGACCCCCTTGTAGTAGAACGGCGGCAGCATCAGGGTGCCGGCGCAGCCCAGCCTCGCGGCGTGCGCGGTAAGCTCGACCGTGTCCGTCAGCGCGCAACACCCCGTGCCCGGCATCATCCGGCCGGTATCGACACCGGCCTCGACCAGCCTGTCGAGGAGTTCGATCTTCTCGGCGACGGACATCGAGTTCGCCTCGCTGTTGGTGCCGAATACGGCGAGCCCGACGTTCTGCGAAAGGAGCCACCGGCACTGCCTGATCAGGCGATCGGCATCGGGCGACAGGTCACTTTTAAAGGGGGTAACGACCGGCGAAAGGACGCCGGAGAGTCTGTCAGGCATGTCGAATCAGTTCCTCGGATGTATGTAGAGCATGCGTACGAACTGCTGCGCGGCATGGATTAAATACCAGACCAGGCCCAGCGTGAACAGTCCGGGTGCGCGGGCCTCGAGCAGCCCGAACATCACCCCGAGCTGCAGCACCAGCACGATACCGTGGCCGACCGACATCGTCGTGAACGCATACCAGTTGAAGATCTCCGGCGCCGTTTTTGCGTGCCGCCGGGCGCCGCTGAACCACCACCACAGCAGGAATATGGAATAGAGAAAGAGTGACGCCGACGCATCGAACCAGATTCGTTCGTCCGCAATGGCCATTTTCGTCAGCAAGTCCGGCAGGAACGACAGAAACACCGCGCCGAAGGCGAGCAGGAACAACAGGCTCATCCGGAACTTCTGGATCTCATCCAACGGGCCGGTGTTCTTGCGGAATGCGATGAACAGGCCACTGAAGCCGGCGAGCGCGATACCGACTTCCGCGACGGTCTGCAAAGAGACGGGCGGCTCCACTATTGTCCCGCCTCGGCGTCGATCTCGGTGAGCAACTCGTCGACAACCTGCTGAAAAGGTTTGCGCCAGGAGCCTGGATTTGTCTCATAAACTCGCCTCGGGCCGAAAGGCAGGCGGAGTAATCCTTTGAGCGTTTCCCGGCTGGCCGACCAGCGCTCAGGGGGGATGAAGCCCTGCTGATACTGAAAATGGACATTCTCAAAATTGAATAGAGCGGTGTTTCCGAGGCTATTCACCACGTACTGCTCGATCGGCGTCACGTTGGCCGCTTCGCTATTCAGGTGCTTTTCGACGGCTGACAAGTAGTACGGATTCGACATAAAGCCCATAATATTCTGGATAGTCGTTTCCGTTCTGGCCTGGGTTGCCGCCGATAATGCAATCTCCCGATCCTGCTTCATCTGCAGGCCAACGAAGATCAGCGAGGCGATCACGCCGAAGAGGCCTACTACCTGCAGCCAGTCATTGATTTTGGCGGAGTCCACTACCGGTCGCCCAATTCAAGGTCGATCATTCGAATAATGACGTCGGTCGAATCGAGAATCTGTTCGCCTTCGCTAACCATGATCGACACGAGCAGGTGTACCTGTCTCAAGCTGTAGTCGAAGCGACGGTCCATCAATAGCTCGCCGATCCGGGATTCGAATCGATTGTCAGGCCACCCCTGGGTGTATTCGGCCTGCAGGTCGTACATCGGTCCCAGGACATGATCGAGCAGCGCGACTTCATCGCTGTCATGGTCTGCGATCAACGTCGGCCAGTCGGCGATCAGCGCCCGCAGCTCGGGGTTGCTGATAAGGCCGAGCTTTCCAGAGCTTATGACGGATGTCAGCTGGCCGTAGCGCGGATCGTAGAAAAGACCACCGGCAATCGGCGCCCTTTCGCGAGCCTCGAGAAACCCGGTGATCGCCTCGTCATTGACCGGTCCACCCATGAAGCTGTGCGCCTCCTGCATGCCGTTCAATACCACGTTCCACTTGACGAACGTCTGCTCGAGGTCGTCACGATTGGCCTGGAACTCCTCGCGGAGGCCGGCGAGGATATTGATCTCTTCCTTGCGGTCCTGCTGATCCTGCCACCAGGATTCGAGCCACAGTGCGGCCAGGATGCCGCCGACGACGATGACGAGATCGCGCACTGCATCTTTCAGGAACGAATTTTCAGCGGATGGCCGGAGGATCGTTTTCATTGTTCTCCCACTCGGGCAGGACGAGTATAGCCAAACTGCTGGTGATCGCGCGCACCGCGCGCTCCTACGACGGATGTAAGCCACTGTGACAGTTCGCCTGCAGCGCAGGCTCCTACGGGTTGAGCTCAGCCTCTATGACCGGTCGCGCGCCGGGCGCGCTCCTACGACCGGGGTTTGGCGCCGGGGTCTAGTTGGCGATGTTGATCAGGGTCAGGGAGACCAGGCCCTCGGCCGTGTTGTGTGAGATACCGCCGAGGTAGATCGTGTCGGGCCCGAGACCGCTCCAGTTCACGACCACGTCCTCGGTGGATCCGGCGCTGACGAACGCCGGGCCGGTCGCCGTCATGTTGCCGAGATTCTCGTTCAAACCGAACGACCAGGCGAGCGCCGTATACAGCGCACCCGAGCCGCCGATGTCGTCGTCGGTATCGAAGCCGTGGATGAACAGGACATAGAGCCCGCCACCGGGCAGGAAGATGTCGATCTGTTCGCGTGAGGTCTCGCCGCCGCTGACGCCCGCATCGAAGCAGTTCGTCAGGTCGACCGGGCAGTAGTAGAGATACATGTCCAGGTCGTCATTGCCGTCCGTCAGTTCATCGAAGAGCGCGAAGCGCAGGAATGCCTCTCCCTCCGGAACCGTGATCACGTGCGCATCGACGCCGGTGCCGACGACGGGCTCGAATGTGCGGTCCGGGTCCTCTTCGATGAAATTCGGGTTGCCGGGATTGTCTATGTCGTCCAGGACCAGCGGCGTCCGCAGGCCGTGTACGCCGGGCGTGTAGGGTCCGGAGTAACCAAAGCTGACCTGGAAGGTCTCTGTGCCGCTGCCGCCGAAAGAGAAGATCTCGCCAGGCGCGTCGACCGACAGGGGCTGGATCGAAATGACGCTGCGAACCCTGTGTTCGCCGCTCACCCAGGTGAGCGCGCCAAAACGATAGAGATCCTGCGGCCCGCTCGTGAACGACAGCGTGACGTCGTATTCGGCGGTCTGCCCCGGCGCAACCGTGAGCGACATCGGCGATACCTGGACGTCGATGCCCGGCGGGGGTTCGATCTCGACGTCATAGGTCTCGGTGGATTCGGTCACGTTGGTCACGCGCCGGGTAACCGTCCGCGACGTCGTCAGCCGCGACAACGAGATGTTCGGCTGGTTCTGATCCGAAGGTTCGAGGGAAACGCCCGCTGCCACGAGATCGTCGCAGCGTTGCTGCGTCACGTCCGGCGAACCGATGGCGCAGGAGAACGCGTCGTATTGGTCGTCGCTGATGTCGTAGATCAGGCCCGGATTATTGGCGGCATTCGGCACGATGTGACCGCCGCCATAATCGAAGGGCACGATGTTCGACTCGTCCGGCATGGCGACATCCTGACGCGCCGTTGTCATCAGCGCGGACTTGAGCGCCGCCGGGCTCCAGTCCGGATGGGCCTGCTTGAGCAGCGCGAGGACGCCGGCGACATGCGGCGTCGACATCGAAGTGCCGGTCAGGAACTGGAAGTACTCGTTCGGTGCCGTCGCAATGGCCTCCGGCGTATGGCCGGCGAGGATGTTGATGCCCGGCGCGGTGACATCCGGTTTGAGAATATCCGGGACCCAGCCCGGTCCGCGCGACGAGAAATTCCCCATCACGTTGCCGGTGTCGTCGACGCTCAGGAAGAAGCCTTTATCGAGGACAATCTCGACGATCGCGTCATTGTTGATCTCGTCGAGCAGGAGATTGCCGTCGGCAGCGCCCATCATCACGGCTGGAATCGTAATGTTGCCGGGGTCGCCGATCATGACGATCGGATCGCCCGACAGGTTGAAAACGACAACTGCGGTGGCGCCGGCATCTTCCGCGTTTTGCACTTTCACGTCGAAATCGCAGCCACCGCGCTGGATGAAAGCGATGTTCCCCGACATCCGCGTCGTATTCGTGATGGCCTGGCAGCCGTCCATCGTGGTGCCCGTGCCGCCGTCCGGCAAAGTCTCGTCCTCGTCGTCCGCCAGCACCAGCTGACCCTCGATCGGGTCGTTGTCGATCAGGGCCGGCGTAAAGGCCGCTTCCTTGATCGCATACTTGCCGGCTACCGATGCCGGCGCGTTGACCTGCAGCGCTTCGAGCGAGTGCTGACCATCGCGACTGGATGCGCCGACGGTAATAACGGCCGGATTGCTCGCCGGCGAGGAGATCGTGTTGAAGATCGGACCTTCATTGCCGGCCGCGACCACCGCGAGTACGCCCCCTTTTGCCGCAGCCAGCAGCGCCAGGTCATCCGGCGCCGTGACCGTGAAGATCGTACTGCCGATCGAGTAGTTGATGATGTCCACGCCGTCGGCAACCGCCATGTCGATGGCATTCGCGAGATCGGAAGTATTGCAGGCCGCCCTGGTGCCGCCCGGACGCAGCCAGCAGGCCTTGTAGGTCGCAATCCGCGCCCGCGGCGCCATGCCTTCCACGTAGCCCAGGAAGGTGCCGAATATCTCCGCCCGGGTGCGGTTGCCGGCCGCGGTCGTTGCGATGTGGGTGCCGTGTCCGTCGACGTCGCGCGCCGAAAAGATCTCACCCGGGTCGATCGGCGCGCTCGCCTGCGCGCCGGCAACGAAGGTGCGGGCGCCGATCATCTTGTTGTTGCAGTTCTCTGCGGTGAAATTCTCGCCGGTTTCGCAGACGCCATTCCAGCCGGCCGGTGGTTCCTCGAAGTCGATGATGTCATCGGCCCGGTTGTAGTTTTTGCAGAGCCAGCGACCGAGCAAGGAGAATTCCGCCCAGGTGCTCCAGCAAGCGTTGGGGCGGTCGACCGGCCGCGTATCCTGCAATGACGGATGCTCGGGATAAACGCCGCTGTCGATGACGCCGATGACCACACCGTCGCCGTCCAGGCCGGCGCCGCCGCGCAGGCCGATATCTGCATTGAACAGCTCGAGAAAATTCGCGCTGTGGTTGGTGGCGAGCGGCCGGATCTCGTCCTGCCAGACACGCAGGACCTCCGGCATGTGCTCGAGCTTGCTGGCGATCGCCGGCGACATGGTCGCGGCGAAACCATTCAGCGCGTAGCGGTAGTTGTAGAGCAGGTCGATCGTGCCGCCGGCTCGGGCGATGACCTCAGCCTGTTCCGATTCCAGCTTTTGCACATAGCTCTCGATAGTGGCGGCGGTCTTGTCGAATGCCGGCTTCGACGGCAGGGCGCCTGGACCGGTTTTGGTGCTGACCAGCGGTGCGCTGGCAGCGTGAAACTCGGCAGCGGCCGGGCTGGCAAGCTGGACGATGTAGACCTGGGACGCCGTGTTGTCGCCGTTATCGGCGGCGATGCCGATCTGCCGCGGCAGATCGTTATGCCGCAGGCGGGTTTCGAAGTCCGCCTGCACCGGCCAGCTGGCGAGCAACGCAGCAAGAATTGTCAGTCGCAATAGCGTCACGCGGAATCTCGACCCGGATCGCAGATTAAATTCGATTCTAACTCAGGAACCCGGTGTAAATCCCGGTTTTCAAAGAACTTAACATAGCGAGCAAGGTGCCCGCCAATGCGCTCAGGGTCGCCAGTTCGCGACCTGCCGCTTGGTCAGCGTGTGTTCGTCCTTGTAGGTATCGGCAAGCTTGGCCATCCACTCGAACCACTCGGCCCACGATGGCTGGTTCTGCTGTTCGCGCTTCGCGTCGATCCAGTTCTTCAGTTTGCGGTGCATCGATGCGGAGACGCCCCCTGCCAGGTCCATGACCAGGTCGAACTGCGCAATCTTGCGGTAAACGAGGAGACCCATGGTTTCGAACGACGTGCAAACCACGACCGCAGCCTGCTCGAGCTCCGGCGAGGTCATGACCTCGTCGGCGCTCGCCCCGTCCGGCAGCTTCTGCAAAAGGATGATGGCGCGCGAGAACTCCGAATTGTAGAAGGTGCTTGCAAGGCTCGTCGCGACCGCGTTTCGCTGGTTGATCCTGTAGGCGCGTAGCTGAAAGACGCCGAACAGGAGCCCGGAAACGATGGTCAGCATGCCGATCACCTCGGCGATGTTGGCAAACGTTTCGAGAGACATTTCGCTCATCGTCTTTCCCCCAGCCAGTCGCGCGGCCGCAGATAGTTCTCGTAAAGGTCAGCCTCCGGTGAACCTGGCTCCGGTTTCCAGTCATACTCCCAGCGCACCCGCGGCGGCAGCGACATCAGGATCGATTCAGTGCGGCCGCCCGACTGCAGACCGAAAAGCGTGCCACGGTCATAGATGAGATTGAATTCCACGTATCGACCGCGCCGGTAAAGTTGGAATTCGCGCTGTCGCTCGCCGTACTTGTGCTTGCGCCTTGCCTTGACGATCGGCAGGTAGGCAGGCAGGAAGTGATCGCCGACGGATTGCGTAAATGCAAAAGAATCGTCGAAACCCGGCTCATTAAGGTCGTCGAAAAAGAGCCCGCCGACGCCGCGCGTTTCGCCGCGGTGCTGCAGGTAAAAGTATTCGTCGCACCACTGCTTGTACTGGTCATACAGTTGATCGCCAAACGGGTCGCAGGCGGCCTTCGCAGTCCGGTGCCAGTGCAGGACGTCGTCATTGAAAGGGTAATAGGGCGTCAGGTCGAAGCCGCCGCCGAACCACCAGACCGGGTCCCCGTCATCGATCTCGGTAGAGAAGAACCGGAAATTGGCGTGCGACGTCGGCACATAGGGGTTCCCGGGGTGCAGGACCAGCGACACGCCCATCGCCTGGAAGCGCTTGCCGGCGAGTTCGGGTCGCCGCTTCGTCGCCGACGGCGGCATCTCGTCGCCGAATACGTGCGAGAAGCCGACACCGGCCTGCTCGAATACGGCGCCGCCTTTCAGTACGCGGCTTTCGCCGCCGCCGCCGCCCTGCCGATCCCAGTGATCGTGATGAAACTTTGCGCGACCGTCGAGATCCTCCAGCGACGAACAGATACGCAGCTGTAACGCGCGCAGGTAGTTCTCTACAGATTCGACATCGACGTCGCTCATGAAGCCCTCAGTGTCCGGCCGGTCGCAAGGTCGCGGATTTCCGACGGCCCCGTCGCCGGGCCGCAGTTCCCGGGAACGATGTAGTCTACTAGCTTGCCGAAGGATCGGCGCAGGACAAATGCATTACGCGCAGGCGGCCGGCCCGAGACATTGGCGCTGGTCGACACCAGCGCCGAGTCGGTTTCCTCACATAGCGCCTTCGCGACCGGGTGCGCCGTTCGGCGCACCGCAATGCTGCTGTGCCTGCCGCGGATCCACCAGGGCACCTCGTCGGTCGCCGGCACGATCCAGGTGAGCGGTTTTTCCAGTGACGATGCGAGTTCGAGTTTATCGAGCGGCGCGTCGATCCAGCCGGCAAGCTGGTCGACTTCAGAGACGATCAATACCAGGCCCATCTCGGGATCGCGTTTTTTGATCGTCAGTATCCTGCCGACGGCTTCGAAGCTGTCCGGGATACAGCCCAGCCCGTAGACGCCTTCCGTCGGATAGGCGATGACGCCGCCGAGGCGGAGGACACGGCCCGCAAATCGTATGTTTTGTGAGGTCGCCATAAGACCTGCCGGGGATCAGCTCTCGCTCGGTTCGGCGGCCTTCTTTTTACTCGCTTTCTTCTGTGCCTTTTTGCCCGTCTTCTTGCCGGCTTTTTTCTTACCGGCTTTTTTCTTACCGGCTTTTTTCTTCGCCGCCTTCTTCTTGCCGCGCTGGCCACGCACCGGCGCCGCCGCCAGCAACTCCTTGCACTCCTCGAGCGTCAGGGACTTCGGCTCGCGGTCCTTGGGCACGCGCGCGTTCTTCGTCTTGTCGGTGATGTACGGGCCGTAGCGTCCATTCAGAACCTGGATTCCTTCGTCCTCGAAGTCGAGAATGATCCGGTTGGCGTCCGCGATCTTCTTCTCGGCGATGAGCTCCAGTGCGCGCGGTAATTCGATCGTATAGGGGTCGTCGCCGCGGATCGACACGTACTTGTCACCGTAACGGACATACGGGCCGAATCGACCGATGCTCGCCGAAACCGGTTCACCGTCCGGCGTTTCGCCAAGTTTGCGCGGCAGTTTGAACAGCTCGAGCGCGGTCTCGAGATCGATATCGTTCATCTTCTGCCCGGGACGCAGTCCGGCAAACTTCGGTTTCTCCTCGTCGTCCTTGGTGCCGATCTGCACGAAGGGCCCGTAGCGACCCATACGGACCGTGACCGGTTTGCCGCTCTTCGGATCGGTACCGAGTTCACGCGCTTGCGCGACCTGCTCACGCGTCACGCTCTGTTCCTTGTCCTCGACGAGATCGTGGAAGGGTTTCCAGAAGCCCTCGAGCAACGGCACCAGGTCCTTCTCGCCAAGTGAGATGGCGTCCAGGTCGTCCTCGAGCCTCGCGGTGAAGTCGTAGTCGACGTACTGCGTGAAGTGTTCGGTCAGGAAGCCGTTGACGATGCGGCCGATGTCGGTCGGGATGAATCGTTTGCCGTCCATCTCGACGTATTCCCGGTTCTTGAGCGTCGCGATTATGCTCGCGTAGGTGGATGGCCGTCCAATGCCATACTCTTCCAGCGTCTTGACGAGGCTTGCTTCCGTAAAGCGTGGCGGAGGCTCCGTGAAATGCTGCTCGGGACGCAGTTCGTCCAGGCTGATGACGTCACCCATCTCGACCTCGGGCAGCAGACGATCGCCGTCGTCGTCCTGCGAATCGTCCTTGCCTTCGTGGTAGACGGCCATGAAACCCGGTTCGACCAGCACCGAGCCATTGGCGCGGAAGCGGTGCTGGTCGTCCGCCGCATCCACGGCGGATTCACCCGGCGCGAACTCCAGCGCTACGGTATCGAATACGGCCGGCACCATCTGGCAGGCCATCGTCCGCCGCCAGATCAGGGTATAGAGTTTCAGCTGTTCTTCGTCGAGCTTGCCTTTCAGCGACTCGGGCGTGCGCGCCACCGAGGTCGGGCGGATGGCCTCGTGCGCTTCCTGGGCGTTCTTGGCCTTGGTTTTGAAGACCCGGACCTCCCCGGGCACATTCTCGGCGCCGTAGCGCTCTTTGATGACCTCACGGATTTCGCTGACCGCGACGTCTGCGAGCGTGACCGAGTCGGTACGCATATAAGTAATGAGTCCGACGTTGCCTTCATCAGGCAGCTCGATGCCTTCATAGAGGCGCTGCGCGACCCGCATCGTCCGCTGCGTGTTGAAGCCGAGTTTGCGCGAGGCTTCCTGCTGCAGGGTCGATGTCGTGAACGGCGCCGCCGGATTCCTGCGCCGCTGCTTCTTGTCGATGCTGACCGTGGTCAGTTTACCGCCGGCGGCATCCAGGATCGTCTTCTCGACGTCGCGCGCCGCGGTTTCGTTCTCGAAACTGAACTGTTCGACTTTCTCCCCGTTGTACAGGACCAACCGGGAGACGAACGGCTGCTCGTTCTTGCTGACATCCGCCTCGATCGACCAGTACTCGCGCGGCTTGAAGGCCTCGATCTCGAGCTCCCGCTCGACGATCATGCGCAGGGCAGGGCTTTGCACGCGGCCCGCCGACAGGTTGGGCTGGACCTTCTTCCACAGCAGCGGCGACAGGTTGAAGCCGACCAGGTAGTCGAGCGCCCGGCGCGCCTGCTGTGCGCTGACGAGCTCGGCCGAAATATCGCGGGGATGGTCGATCGCTTCCTTGACCGCGTCTTTCGTAATCTCGTGGAAAATCACCCGGTGGACCGCTTTGTCGTCGAGCGCCTTCTTTTCCTTGAGCAGCTCGATGAGATGCCAGGAAATCGCTTCGCCTTCGCGATCCGGATCCGTCGCGAGATACAGGGCATCCGCCTTCTTCAAGGCGCGGATGATCGACTTGACGTGCTTTTCATTGCGCTCAATCACCTGGTACTTCATCGCGAAGCCATGCTCGGGATCGACCGCGCCCTCCTTGGGCACGAGGTCGCGCACATGGCCGTAAGAGGCCATGACATCGAAGTCCTTGCCGAGATATTTGCCAATGGTCTTGGCTTTTGCCGGCGATTCTACGATGACGAGATTCTTCGACATTCGGGGTGATCAGTCCTTGTTCAGTGAGGCGGAAGCAAAAAACCGCAGCCGATGCCGCGGTTGGAATACAGGCTATTCGTCAGCGTGTCAAGAAAACTAATTAAATCGGCAGTTACAAATTGGTCGTACGAAGAGTGATTGAGAGGACTTCAGGGGGATGCGAGGCCAGGCGAAATACCGCCGCGAAAGCGGAGTGTATGTCGAAGATACATGAGTCCCTCGCGGCGGTGTTTCAACGCCGCATCGCGCCGACTGAAGGGCGCTCAGTGGAGGCGGGCGTCCTCTTCATCGAAGACCAGGTCCTCCATACGGGCGTAGGCGAGTTCCTGTCCGGGCTGGCTGAAAAGCACCATCAGCACGACCCATTTGATCTGCTCGACATCGATGTCGGGCGTCTCCAGGGCCAGCAGCCTGTCGATCAGGATTTCCCGCTGTGGCGGAGACAGGATGCCGATCTGCTCGAGGTAGGTGATGAAGCCGCGACAGCCGGCGTCGAGACGCTCGGTTTCGAGGTCATTGTAAATCCGCGTGCCGTGCGCGGTCTGCAGATTGCAGACGAAGCGATCGTGGTGGTCGGTCAGACCGTCGAGCCAATCCAGGGCGCGGTCGATTTCCGTGTCTCCGAAGCCTGCCCGGGAGAGTTCGTCTCTGAGCTCGTTATGATCCGGTTCAGGCTCTTCCTCAGCGTCGATGTAGGTTTCGAACAGGTACATCAGGACGTCGAGCACGTTTTCTTTCATTCCTGGAGCGTCTCCCTTCGTAACGTCACTTCCAGTTATTGGTGCAGTCTTGAGTAACGGCCGCCGGATTGCGCCTCAATTTTTCCCTCAAGCTCCAGGATCAGAAGCATGGAGGAAACCTGGTCGATCGTCAATCCGGATCGGCCGGCCAACTCATCGGCGGTTGCCGGGTCGAAGGCCATGGCTTCAAGCAACATTTCATAATCTGTATCGGTGTCGTCGGGCTCGTCGACGACCCGCGCCGACGATTCAGGGACTTGCAGCAGGTGTTCCACCAGCGAACCGAGTTCGCTGACGATGTCGTCGGCGCTCTCGACGAGCTTGGCGCCCTCGCGAATCAGCCGGTGGCAGCCACGCGACAGCGGATTATGTATCGACCCGGGGATCGCGAATATCTCCCGGCCCTGTTCCGATGCGAGCCGCGCGGTAATCAGGGAGCCACTGCGTCGTGCAGCTTCGACGACCAGGGTACCGATGCTGATTCCGCTGATGAGCCGGTTTCGCTGCGGGAAGTACTCCCGCCTCGGGCTGGCGCCCAGCGCAAATTCCGAGCAGAGCGCTCCGCCCGAGTCGACGATGCGTTCGGCGAGCGCCCGGTTGCTGGCCGGGTACACCTGGTCGATGCCGTGCCCGAGGAACGCCACGGTCAGCGCGCCGCCGTCGAGCGCGCCTTCATGCGCTGCGGCGTCGATCCCCTGTGCCAGGCCGCTGACGATACAGAAACCCGAGCGGCCCAGGTGCCGCGCAAACTCGTAGGCGTTCTGTCTTCCTTGTTCGGTCGGGTTGCGACTGCCGACAATGGCGAGCGCCGGCATATGCAATGCGCCGACATCGCCAACAACGAGAAGCTGCGCCGGCGGGTCGGGGATGGCGGCCAGCAGCGGCGGATAATCATCGGAGCCTGGCTCGATCCGCTGATGGCCGGGCATCGCCAGCCAGTCTTTTTCCGAAAGTGAATGACTCACCCGTGCATTCTAGTCGCTGCGTTGGCGGCCGGCGGCGTCGAATTTGCGACGGGCATAAAAAAACGGCCGCGAAGGCGCGCCCGTTTTTTGTGAGAGCCTTTTCCTAGCTCGGGTTGCGAACCGAGTCCAGGACGTGAATGTCGCTGGTCGCTTCCATCACCAGGCCATAGCCGATGCGATCGTAGACCTTGAAGATCATGATCGTGCCGGCTTCCTCGTCGGGCAGCTTGACGGTTTCACCGCCGCTGAGCGTATTCAGGAAGCCGCCGGCGTAGCGATCGTTGATTTCCTCGCCATCCTGGAAGACGGTCAGCACGTCGCCCGGCGCGAGGCCGTTGCGCGCGCCACGATTCAGCACCACGACCTGGTACTGGCCGATCAGTGAAACGCCGTCCACCACCGAGATGATTCGCCCGTTGACATCGATGTCCGGCGCTTTCGGGAAGAAATTGAGCGGGATGTCGACCGTCTCCGGAATCAGCCGGTCGCCGTTAAGCGCTTCGCGATTGGTATCCGTCAGGGATACGGTCGCCGGATCGCCGCCACGGGACAGCGCGCCTTCGCCGATGTAGATGCCCTGGTAGCCGAGCAAATCGTTGTCGTCGGGATCGCGAAGTTCGTCGCCGACGTGAACGACGCTGTATCGCGTGCCGTTCGGCACCGGTTCGCCGCCGCGGATGTAGACATCGTTGCCGGCCGCCGCGACCAGGTGATCGCCACGGGTCGAAAGAATGTACGGCAGTGCGGCGGCCTGGTCTTTCTCCAGCACAAGGCCCTTCGACAGGAATGCCGATATCTGCTCGTAAGGGATGCTGGTGATCGATTCCGTCAGCGGCGTGACGCGCGCCTGCGGTGACAGGCGATACGTCGATGCGCGGACGTTGGTGATCCTCTGCCGGCCGTCGATCACGACCATCGCCAGTACGTCACCGGGATAAATAAGGTGTGGATTCTCGACCTGCGGATTGATGTACCAGACTTCCGGCCAGTACCAAGGATCCCGCAGGAAGGTCGACGCGATGTCCCACAGCGTGTCGCCGTCCCGGACGACGTACTCATCGGGCGCGCCCGCGGCGAGCGGCAATGGCTCGGCGGACTGGACCAGCACCGGCTGCGGCTGTGCCGAAGCGCTTGCCGCCGTGCGGTTTGCATCCATTGACGAGGAGCCCGAAGGCATCGTCGAGGTACGCGGCGCCGGGGGCGGCGCCTCTTCGTCGTCGTTGCCGAACGGGTTCAACCGGTCGATCGTGCTGCACCCGGCCATGGCCAGCGCCAGCGTTATCGCGGCGAGCCTGTGACCGGTCTTCGAAATCGAGTCCTGGGAAGACATAGTTGACGGGTGCTCCATCATAATAATCCGGGTCTGCCCTTTGGCAGGCGTTGCTATAATATGTCGTGTAGACGCCGACAGGGCTGCCAAACGCGTCACAATTCCGGCCCAAAACAGGGTCTGGCGGCCCAAATATTACGCGGCATTGTCCGCTATCTTATTCAATGAAGTCAAAAATTTAGGTGCAATTTGTAGGGTTTCACACTAAATTTTGACCAGGTGATTATGGCAAAACTGACGATACTAGAATTTCCCGATCCGAGGCTCCGGATCAAGGCAAAACCGGTCGCAGCGGTCGACGCTGCGCTGCGCCAGCTCATCGACGACATGTTCGAGACGATGTACGACGCGCCGGGCATCGGGCTCGCCGCCACCCAGGTCGACGTGCACCGTCGACTGCTGGTCGCGGACGTCTCGCAGGATAAAGACCAGCCGTGGGTGCTGATCAACCCCGAGATCATCGCCAAAGACGGGGTCGAGGTTACCGAGGAGGGCTGCCTGTCCGTGCCCGGCTACTTCGAGGAGGTCGAGCGGGCCGAACAGGTACGCGTTCGTTACCTCGATCGCAACGGCAAGCAGTGTGAAGACGACTTCGACGGTCTTCTCGCCGTCTGTGTGCAGCACGAAATGGACCATCTCGACGGCAAGCTGTTTGTCGACTACCTGTCCGAGGCGAAGCGGCAGCGTATCCGCAAGCGACTCGAAAAAGGTCGTCGCCACCGGGTTCAGGAGACCGCGGCCGTTCTCTGACCGACCGCTGCTGCCTTTCTCCGGCATCCATCGATGAGCGATTCCAAATTGCTGTTTGCCGGCACGCCCGAGTTCGCGCTGGCGTCATTGCAAGCGCTGGTCGATGCCGGCAGGCAACCGATCGCGGTCCTGACGCAGCCGGATCGTCCCGCGGGGCGCGGCAAGCGGCTGACGCCCAGCCCGGTCAAGGTATTCGCGATAGAACGCGGGATCCCCGTGTTGCAGCCGGTGACACTCAAGGATCCACATATCGTCGAGGAGCTCGCCGGGCTCGAACCCGACCTGATGATCGTGGCCGCTTACGGCCTGCTGCTTCCGGAAGCCGTGCTTGCGATTCCGAGGCACGGTTGTCTCAACGTCCATGCGTCTTTGCTGCCCCGCTGGCGCGGCGCCGCACCCATACAGCAGGCGATCCTCAACGGCGACGAAACGACCGGCGTCTGCCTGATGCAGATGGAAGCGGGTCTTGACACCGGGCCGGTATTCGCCTGTGCGGAGACCGCGATCGGCCCCGCAGAAACGGCTGGCGAGGTCCATGACCGGCTGGCGGCCATGGGCGGCGAACTGCTTCGCGACAAGCTCGACGACATCCTCGCCGGGCGTCTCCGGGCATCGCCGCAGGACGAAGACCATGCGACCTATGCCGCCAAGGTCCGCAAAGAGCATGCATTCATCGACTGGACCCAGGCGGCCGAAGACCTCGCGCGCAAGGTGCGCGCCTACAACCCGGTACCCGGCGCTCGCTTTCGTTTTCGTGATGAGCAGATCAAGTGCTGGCGCGCCGAAGCGATCCCGGGCATAGAAGGACCGGCGGGTATCGTCGTGCAGGCGGGCAAGGACGGCATCGACGTCACCTGTGGACGCGGCGGGTTACGCATGCTCGAAGTGCAGCGCCCCGGACGCCGGCGAATCTCGGCGGGTGAGTTTGCCGGGCAGTCGAATCTCGCCGGCCAGCGACTGGAGTAAGGATCGATGTCGAATGCCAGGAGCGGCGCGTGGCTGCGGGCAGAAGCGGCGAATGTCGTCGAGGCCGTCGTCACCGACGGCCGATCGCTGGACGCGGCGCTCGCGTCGGCGGAAGAGAAGATCGGCGCGCAAGACCGGCCGATGCTGCGCATGCTCGCCTACGGCGCTTTGCGGCATCACTTCCGGCTCCGCGAGCAGGTTCGGATGCTGCTGGAGCGGCCGCTCAAGAAACGCGACAGGGTCATCGAGTCGCTGCTGGCGATCGGCTTTTTCCAGCTGACAGATACGCGCGTGCCCGATCACGCCGCGGTATCGATGACGGTCGAGGCCGCTCGCCTGCTGCGCAGACCGAAGTATGCGGGCCTGATCAACGCCGTGCTGCGAAATTTCACGCGCAGGAACATCGCTGACCGCGAGCCGGAAAGCGAAGCGTCCGCGCACAACCACCCGCAGTGGCTCATCGACCGGCTGCGCGCCGACTGGCCGGCGGAGTGGCGACAGATCATCGCGGCGAACAACGCGCGCGCGCCGATGTGGCTGCGGGTCAACGCGGCGAGGACGACCGCAGAGGAATACCTCGAACTGCTGGCGGCCGCGGTGCCGGATGAAGAACCGCCCGGCGAATTGCTGCCCGGTGTGCCCCAGGCGATCAGGCTTGGCAAGCCCATGCCGGTCGATGACCTGCCCGGCTTTGCCGATGGGCTGGTGTCGGTCCAGGACGCCGGCGCCCAGCTGGCTGCGCCCTGGCTGCTCGCGGGTGATGGCGGCCGGGTGCTCGATGCCTGCGCGGCGCCCGGCGGCAAGACCTGTCACCTGCTCGAGCTGCTCGGCGCCGGTGCGGACGTCACCGCGCTGGACGTCGAACCCGGGCGCCTCGCGCGGGTCAATGAGAACCTGGCCCGGCAGGGCTTCACTGCGACGGTCGTCGCGGCGGATGCATCTGACCTGGAGGGCTGGTGGGATGGCCGGCCGTACGACCGCATCCTGCTGGATGCGCCCTGTTCCGCGAGTGGCGTGATCCGCCGGCATCCGGACATCAAGCTGCTGCGGCGCGATGACGATATCGAGGTGCTGGCGAACCTGCAGCGCAGGATGCTCGCGGCGCTGTGGCAGGCGCTGGCGCCGGGCGGCCGGCTGCTGTACGTCACCTGCTCGGTACTGAGTGCGGAAAACGAGGCGGTGGTGGCGGATTTCCTCGCGGCACAGGATGATGCCTGCGAGGACAAAGTGTTGCACGATTACAACATCCGCGCTCTAATGTGCGAAAGGCGCGCCGGTTTCCAGGTTTTGCCGGGCACCCAGGGCCTCGACGGATTCTATTTCGCGGCGCTCGAGAAAAAGGCGTCGTCCTGAATAATGAGAGGAAAAAGAGCAAAGCTGTTGACCGCATCGGTGCTGGCCATAGTCGCCGGCATGGTCTCGGCTTGGCCGGCATTTTCTCAGCAGATACCGGAACGGCAGGGCTTTTTCGACATTCGCTCGGCGTCGACGACGCTCAGGGACGGCGTCCACGAACTCGAGGCGCGGCTGCAGCTCATCCTCAGTGACGAAGCGCTGGATGCACTGAACAGCGGCGTGCCGCTGATGATCGAGCTCGAATTCGAGGTGATCCGGGTGCGCGGGCTGTGGCTCGATGCCCAGGACGCCGCGCTGAACTTCCAGTACGAACTGGAATATCGGCCGCTCAGCCAGCGCTACCTGGTCAGCAACCTGAACAGTGGCGATACGGATTCTTTCTCTACGCTCTATTCGGCGCTGAACAGCCTGGGCCGGATCCAGGGGCTGCCCGTCATCGACGACGCGATCCTCGATGCCGACAGCCGCTATCGCCTGCGCCTGCGCGCCAGGCTCAGCACGCGGCAATACCCGTCTGCGCTCCGCCTGCTATTTTTCTGGCGGAGTCAGTGGCAACTCCAGAGTGAGTGGTACGAATGGTTGCTCGAAAGATAAGGCGCGCTGTATTCGCTGGCGTCGGCGTTATTGGCGTCGGCCTGGCGCTCGTTGCGCTCTTTCTTCTGAGCTGGACGCCGCAGAACTCGGCAGACTACGAGTCGCTGCACATCGTCATCCTGCTGATCAATGCGGCGGGTGTCCTCGTATTGTTTGCACTGACGGTCGGAAACCTCGCGCGGCTGCTGCGCGATTATCGAGGCGATGTGCCGGGCTCGAGGCTCAAAGCGAGAATGGTCGGCATGTTCGTCGGCCTGGCCGTCCTGCCCTTGCTCGTCGTCTTCTACTTCTCAATCCAGTTCATCAACAGCGGCATCGACAGCTGGTTCAACATCGAAGTCGAGGAAGGCCTCGACGAGGCGCTGGCGCTGAGCCAGGCGGCGCTCGGTATCCAGATGCGCGATCATCTCGGCACGACGGTGCAGATTGCAGAAATGATGCAGGACGTCAGCACGCGCCAGGTCATCTTCGAATTGAGCCGCCTGCGCGCAGAGGCGGGCGCGAGCGAAGTCTCCATCTTCGGCAGTAATAACCGCATCGTGGCGACGAGTTCCGACCGTGCGACGGCTAGCCTGCCGAGACCGTTGACTGATGAAGTGCTGCTGCAGATCCGCCAGGGCCGGCCTTTCGTTTCGCTGGATCCCGTCGAGGACGGCAACTACCAGATTCGCACGGCCGTGCCTTTTGGCAACCCGAACCGGCAGGATCGCTTCGGCATCATCCAGGCGCTCTATCCCGTTCCGGAACGGATCAGCATGATGGCCAACAGCGTCGAAGCGTCGAACAGTGACTACAAGCGCGCCGCCTATATCCGCGAGCCGCTCAAGCGGAATTTCTCGCTGACGCTGACCGTCGTGCTGATGCTGTCGCTGCTGGCGTCGATCTATGGCGCCTTCGTGCTGTCGCGGCGCCTCGTTGCGCCGATCCAGGATCTCGTCGCCGGCACGCGGGCCGTCGCGAAGGGCGACTTCGATACGCGCCTGCCGACGCCGTCACGCGACGAGATCGGTTTCCTGATCAGTTCCTTCAATGACATGACGCAGCGGCTGTCGTCGGCGCGGCGCGAGGCGAGCCTCAGCCAGGCGCTCGTCGAGGCCGAGCGCGCCAACCTCGCCGTCATCCTCGATCGATTGTCGACCGGCGTTGTCGCCCTCGAGGCCGATCTGCGCATCCGCAATGCCAATGCCGCATCGGGGGCCATCCTCAACGTGGACCTCGAGAACCGGCTCGGCGAGTACCTGCCTGATGTCGCCAGGGGGCAGCCGCTGCTCGAGCAGTTTGTCGACGTCGCGCGCGTGCACCTGAACGCCGGTGAGACGGAGTGGCGCGAACAGATCGTGCTGCGCGGCGAAGTCGGCCGGCGGGTCCTGACCTGCGCCTGCACGACGCTGCCGGGCGACGAAGACCATGCAGCCGGATTCGTCGTGGTCTTCGACGACATCACCGCCCTGCTGCAGGCGCAGCGCGATGCGGCCTGGGGCGAGGTGGCCCGGCGGCTGGCACACGAGATCAAGAACCCGCTGACCCCGATACAGCTGTCCGCCGAACGCATGCGCCGCAAGTACCTGCATTCGTTGCCGGAGGGAGAGGCGCAGGTGCTCGATCGCGCGACCCACACGATCGTGCAGCAGGTCGAGGCGATGAAGGAGATGGTGAATGCCTTCAGCGATTACGCCCGCGCGCCTGACATCGACCTGAATACTTTCGACATCGAAGCACTCGTGCACGAGGTCGTCGATCTCTATCGCGGCCAGGAGAGCAGGATCAAGATCGTTCTCAAGGTCGCCGCCGACATGCCGCAGGTCGAGGCCGACATCGGCCGCGTCCGGCAGATATTGCACAACCTGCTGCGCAACGCGGTCGAGGCGCTCGAGCATACCGATGACGGCGTGATCGAGGTCGATGTCAATACTGCAGAAGTACAGGAAGTCGAGGTCGTTGAAATTGTCGTTGCCGACAACGGCCCGGGTTTCAAGAGCGGTTCGCTCGACCAGATTTTTGACCCCTACGTCACCACCAAACCGAAGGGTACGGGGCTCGGCCTTGCCATCGTCAAGAAGCTCGTCGAGGAGCATGCCGGCAAGATCGAAGCGGTCAACCGTGACGAGGGAGGCGCAGTGATCAGGATCCAGTTACCCGTCAACGAGACGGCGCGCGGACAAATGATCGCCAAACTGCCGGGAAGAGCAGAAATACGGAGGGAAAGAGCATGAGCACGTCACATGTGCTGGTCGTCGACGACGAGGCGGATATTCGCGCCCTGATCGACGAGATCCTCTCTGAGGAAGGTTACGAGGTCACCGTCGCGGCAGACGCCAGCGAAGCCCGCGCCGCGCGAGGAGGAAACACCTTCGACCTTGTGTTGCTGGACATCTGGATGCCCGGCACTGACGGCATCAGCCTGCTGCGCGAATGGTCCGAACCCGGGGATCTCGATTGCCCGGTCGTGATGATGTCCGGACACGGGACCGTCGATACCGCAGTCGAAGCGACGCGTCTCGGCGCTTTCGATTTTGTCGAGAAACCGCTGTCGCTCGCAAAGCTGCTGCATACGGTCGAGCGGGCGATCGACGCGGCAAAGAAGCCGGCCGGACCGGGCCGCAGCATGCTGCCCTCGCTGCTGTCGCCGATCGGACGAAGCCCGCTGATCAAGGGACTCAGGGAGAAAGTGCAGCAGTATGCGAAGAACGATTCGCCAGTGCTGTTCACGGGCGAACCGGGCACCGGCCGCTCGGCGTTTGCGCGTTATATCCACAACATGAGCGCCCGCGCCGATGCGCCGCTCGTTACCCTGCTGGGCGCGTCACTGACCGACAGCAATGCCGAGGAGCACCTGCTTGGCAGCGAGGATGGCGGCGACGTGCACAGCGGTTATTTCGAGCGGGCCAAGAACGGGACGCTGATCATCGACGAGCTGACCGATCTCTGCGACCAGGCGCAGAAACTCATACTGAGCGTGCTCGAGCAGGGCGAGTTCGTGCGCTCGGGCGGCCATGAGCCGATCAAGATGCAGGTGAGAGTGATAGCGACCGCCAACGCGGATTTCGAGAAGGCCATGGAGAGCGGTACGCTGCGCCGCGAGCTCGTGTCCTGCCTCAACACGCTTACCGTCCGCGTGCCGCCGCTGCGCGAATACGCTGAGGACGTGCCGGAATTGCTCAACTATTACGTGGACAAGCTGGTTGACGCCGAGAACCTGCCCTTCCGTCGATTTAGCGTCGCTGCGCAAAATCGCCTGCGGAATTACCCGTGGCCCGACAACGTTCGCGAATTGAAGAACCTCGTGCGCCGGCTGCTCATGTCGAATTCCGAGGAGGAGATCTCGCTCGAGGAGGTCGAAGCCGAGATCAGCTCGACGGCCCAGGTGGATGAACCGCTGGTCAAACAGGACCTGCTGTCATTGCCGCTGCGCGAAGCGCGTGAACAGTTCGAACGCTCGTACCTGCAGCAGCAGCTCGCGCTGTGTGACGGCAAGGTCGGCAAGCTTGCGCAGCGTGTCGGCATGGAGCGGACGCACCTCTATCGCAAGCTCAGGTCATTGGGCGTCGACTTCCGTTCGGTTGGTGGCGCTTCCGAGTAAGCGGGGAGTCGTTCCGGCCAGGCGTCGGCAGTTGCCTAGCGGAGCGCCTGCAGCGCTTCGTCGAGCATCGCCACGAGCTCATCGCGGCTGTAGGTATAGGCCTGGCGTTCATTGAGCTGTGTAAGCTCCGTAAAGACCTGGCGGATGGTGACCTCTGCGCCCCTCGGCCCGGGCGAAACCATATAACGCCGCTTCGGGTGGTCGTCCCGCAGGAAGTCGAGCAGCGCGGCCGACACCTCGTCCGGCTCCTTGACGTACAGCTGGTCATAGCCTGCCGTGAACCTTTCGAGCATGTTCTCGTACTCTTCCCGGTACAGCGAGTCTTCGACAGCCCGCCCCCGTTCTTCCATGCGCGCCAGCAGCGCGTCGACAGCCGCGGAGCGGTAATTGCCCGGCTCGATCACGCTGACCTCGACGTCGAATTTCTGCATTTCCACTGCGAGCGAATCCGTGAATGCCTCCACGGCATGCTTGCTCATGCTGTAGGGACCAAAGAAGAAACCGGACAGGATCCCCGACAAGGACCCGGTCGTCGTGATGCGACCCTTGCTCTCGATAATCAGCGGCGCGAATGCCTTGGTAATTCGGTAGGGACCGAATACATTCACGTTCATCTGGAACCACATGTCCTCTTCGTCGACCTCGATCAGCGGACCAAGTACGCCGACGCCGGCGTTGTTGACGAGACCGAAGAGTCCGCGCCCCTCGTTTGTAATCAGCTCGACCGCCGCATCGATGTCTTCCTGCACATTGACGTCGAGGCGCACGCCCATGATGTTGTCGATCGCGCTGAGTTCGTCGATGTCGGCCTGTTGCCTGGCGCCCGCGTAGACGAAGTAACCTTCCTTCGCCAGGGTCTCCGCCATGTTACGGCCGATGCCGCTGCTGGCGCCCGTGATCAGGACGGCTCGTTGCTCCTGTGCGTGGGCAAGCGGCTGCAAGGCTATAAGCATTGCGGCCATCGTGAGGATGACTGATCTCATTGAATCCCCCGGTTTTAAAGGTCAGGAAGTCTTGTTGCTCCAGAAATCGGCGTTCCTGATGCCGAGCGCCTCGGGGTCGAAGGTATAGTCTTCGACCCCCGCTTTCCGCTGCCGCTCGTAGTCGCTCAGCGCCTTCAATGCCGGCTTGCCCATGAAGAACAGGATCAGGATGGCGACGATGTTGAGCCAGGCCATCAGCCCGACGCCGATGTCGCCGAGGCCCCAGGCGAGGCTTGCCGTCCTGACCGCGCCGTAGAACACGGCGCCGATCATCAGCAGTTTCAGGAGCGTCATCTCGGCCGGGATCTTGAAGTACCGTCGCAGGTAGGCGAGGTTGGTCTCCGCCTGGTAGTAGTAGGCCAGTACCGTGGTGAATGCGAAGAAGAACAGCGCCACCGCGACAAACAGTGCGCCGACGCTCGGGAAAACGTATTCCAGCGCCGTCTGCGTGAACGCCGGGCTGTTGGGATCCGTCGCGGCGGTCACGAGGTCGCTCTGCACGATGATCGTGCCGGTGGCTTCGTCGCGAACGTTGTAAGCGCCCGTGATCAGGATCATGAACGCGGTCGCGGAACAGACGAACAGCGTATCGACGTAGACCGAGAATGCCTGCACGAGGCCCTGCTGCGCCGGGTGTTTGACCTCCGCGGCGGCCGCGGCGTGCGGCGCGGTTCCCTGCCCGGCTTCGTTCGAATAGACGCCACGCTTTACGCCCCAGCCGATCGCGGCGCCGAGGCCGGCCATCGGGGTGAACGCGTCGTTGATGATCATGCCGACGACCCGCGGCAGTTCGGTGACGTTCCAGAGCACGATCCCCAGGGCGATGACGATGTAGCCGAGCGCCATGAACGGCACGACGACCTGGGTCACGTGAGCGATGCGCTTGACGCCGCCGAAGATGATGAAGCCGAAGATCGCTACCACGACGATCGCTGCGGTCAGCTTCGTATAGCTGATCGTGCCGAGAAATGTCTCGAAGGAGCCGTTGGCGCCGAACGCGATCTCCGCCGAGGTGCTGATCGCGTTGGCCTGCACGGTCGGCAGCAACAGGCCGGTGGCGATGATCGTCGTTATTGCGAACAACCATCCGTACCAGCGCTGGCCCATCGCCTTTTCGATGTAGAACGCCGGGCCGCCACGGTACTGCCCTTCGTACTCTTCCTTGTAGATCTGGCCGAGCGCCGCCTCGACATACGCGGTGGCCGCGCCGAAGAAGGCGACGACCCACATCCAGAACACGGCGCCGGGGCCGCCGAAGCCGATGGCGGCGGCGACGCCCGCGATGTTGCCCGTGCCCACGCGCCCGGAGAGTGAGACCGCCAGCGCCTGGAAGGACGAGATACCCTTGTCGGATTCCTTGCTCGAGAACAGCAGCTCGAGCATGTGCCGGAAATGGCGGACCTGCAGGAAGCGGGTCAGGAAGGAGAACATCAGGCCGGCGCCTAGACACAGGCCCACAAGCCAGTAACTCCACACCCAGCCACCGACGAGATCAACGATTTCTTGCATCTGAGCGCCCCCGCAGGTTCTTTTTTGTTATTCGAACATGGCCGGATACTACAGTATTCCGGATTACCCTGGTTCGACAATTCAAACCATCGTCCGCTTCGCGGCGTCAAAATGCTGGATACTTACGTGGTTAGCTGGTCAGCAAAGAGATAAAGATGAAAAAAATGCTGTTGCGTGCTCTGAAAGTCGCCGGGATGTTGCTGCTCATTGTCGTCGCCCTGGCTGGCTACAACTACCTCCGGAATTACGTCTTCTGGTCGCCGAGCGAACAGGTGTCATTCGCCAGCGGCGACGGCACGCGTATTGGCGGCACGCTGATAAAACCGTCCGCTCAGGGCATTTCCCCGGCAGTCATCATCCTGCACGGCGCCGGCCCGGAGAACATAAACGCAATTGACTATCGTACGGTTGCCAATGCCTTCGTGAGGCACGGATTCGCAGTGCTGTTGTACGACAAGCGCGGCGTCGGCGCCAGCGAGGGTGACTTCCGGTCTGCGAGGTATACGGACTTCGTTGCGGACGCGATCGCGTCGGTGGACTACCTGGCGCGGCGCGAGGATATCGACGCGGGTTCGATCGGCATTCACGCGATCAGCGAAGGCGCCTGGTTCGCGCCCGAGGTCGCGCAGCGGACCGGGAATGTCGCATTCATCGTCAACAAGGTCGGCTCACCGTTCTCCTGGATGGACACGGTGATCTGGGAGGTTGAGAGCGATCTTCTCGCGGCCGGCGTGGAGGCGTCCGATCTGGATCCGCTCCTCGCAGTTACCTGCCGACGCTGGCAATACTATGTCGATGCAGGCACGGACCCCGGGCTGGCCCAGGGCGAGCGACGCGACGTCATCAACGCGGAAATGCAGCGCCTGATGGCGCTGTATCCCGCCGCGTCCGGGGCGCTACCTCGCGAACTCGCGCCGTATGACGCCGCGGCATACGCAAGATATGCGGCGAATTTCAGCTACGACCCGGGTCCGTATCTCGAAATGATCGACGTGCCGACGATCTATCTGTACGGGACGGACGACATCAACATCCCGACGACAAGAAGCGTTGAATTCCTCGAGAAGTTTCGCGACCAGCGCGGCAAGGATATCGACATCGTCGTCTACGACGGACTCGGACACGGGCTGATTACCTGGCGAGGCATCCTGGATGGCGGCTATGCGCCGGGATACCTGGATCTGATCGGAACCTGGGCCGTTGAAAAGCTGGTCAGGTGAGCCAGAGCGTCACGCGCACGCCGATGAAGCTGCCGATGCCGTAACCGAGTGACCCGCAGAGAATTCCCGGGATCAGCAGGTCGCGCCAGCCTTTCGCCGACGCCAGCGCCGGCGCGCTCGACGGTCCGCCGATGCAGACGGCGGAGGCCATCGCGAGTTCGGCGAGGTCGAGTCTGAAGACCAGGCCCAGCCCGAACAGGATCACCATGTGCACGAGGATGATGATCGATGCGTACACGAACATGACCGGCGCGATCTCGATCAGCTCCCAGATGTCGGCGCCCGCGGCGATGCTGCCGAGGAAGATGAACATCATGACGTTGCCGGCCTCGCGATAGCCGGACAACTTCGCTACCTGTCCGGGCAGAAGGGTCGCGATCGCGAGCGCGATCGCCGTGATCACGAGGATCCCGTACTGCGGATAACCCGCGGTTGCGGCGATCCGGTTGCCGAGCGCGGCGACGATGAAGGCCAGCGCCAGGCTGGCCAGCAATCCCGGGAGGCTCAGGTTCGACAGCTGGTGCGGTACGCCGTCCTTGTCCAGCGCGAACGCCTCGGCATTGTCCATGTGATGCGTCGGATACCGCTTCGCCATCCAGGCGATACCCGGTATCAGGATGATCAGCAGGAAGTGCAGGTTGGTAATCACCTGGTCGGCGGCGACGGCCGCGGTGAGCTCGCTCGACTCCTGCATGCCCGTCGCCTCGGCGACTGCGGCGAAATTCAGTCCGCCGCCGATGTAGGTTCCCGTGAAAATGCCGGCGAGCTCGGCCTCGTTCGGGCCGAGGTCGAGCAGCGCGACACCGATGATCGTGCCCGCGACGACGGCGGCGCTGCCGATGATGAAAGCGATGAGCGTGGGACCGGACTCGCGAACGACGCGTTTCAGGTCGGCATGAAACAGCAGCAGCGGGATCGCGATCGGTACCAGGTACTCCCAGACGACGTCGTAGGCTGGCGCCGCGGTCGGGATGATGCGCAAATTTGCAAGCACGATCGACGCGGTGATCAGGAGCATCACGCCGGAATACTTTCGACCCCAGGGAAAGCGCTCGCACCAGAACCCGAACGCAGCGAGACCGATCAGTACGGCCCACAGCGCGAAGTCCTGTTCGGGTCCAATTAACGGTAAAGACATAGGGTCACCACAGAAGCTAATCGTTGTTCCAGCTGACGAAGCGGTTGTAGACAAAGGCCGTGCAATACCATGTCGCGGCAAGCACCAGCGTGCTCGCCGCCGCCGTCATCAGACCGCGTTTGCCGGTGAGCACGTAGTCGACATTGACGAGGATGAACTGTGACGCGGCGATCATGAACGCCGCCTTCCAGGCATTCCGCAGTTGCTGCGCTGCCCAGTGGAAGAGCGCAACGCACAAAACGATATAGGCGAGAAAGCCGACAATCGGCGGGATCGACAACAGGGACGGACCGCCCCTTTCGGAGACCGGCTGGAAAATGAGGTAGACGCCCAGCAGGTTGACGACACACGTGGTCACGAATGCGGCAAAAACGGCTGCGCGGTTCGACTGCATGTTCAAGCCTTAATCGAGGATCGCCGGATAGACCATGCGGTGGATGATGTCGCGGAAGTAGGCATCATTGAATGGCAGGTATTGCGTCATCATGATCGCGATCAGGTCCTCCTTCGGGTCGATCCAGAACAGCGTGGTGGCGAGTCCCGACCAGAAATATTCGCCGTCGCTTGCCGGGTAGCCAATGTCCCTGGTATTTGTCACGACGGCGACATTGAGGCCGAATCCGGAACCATCGTAGAAACCGATCTTCATCTCACCGGGCAGGCGGTTCGCGCTCATCATCCCGACGGATCTTCGCGAGAGATAGCGTTTGCCGTCGAGTTCGCCGCCGTTCAAAAGCATTTGTGCGAAGCGCCAGTAGTCGTCTGCGGTCGAGATGAGCTGTCCGCCGCCGCTGAACCAGGCAGGTTTTTGCAGATGCGTCGCAATGCCAGGGTCCCTGCCGCGCGTTCTCTTGCCATCGACATGCGTGTAAATGCTGGCAAGCAGATCCGCTTTAGCCGGCGGCGTCCAGTCCATCGTCTGATCCATGCCGAGCGGCTCGAACAGCCGCTCCTGCAGGAATTCGCCGAGCGCCTGGCCGGTCCACTTCTCGATCAGGTAGCCCTGGATATCGACCGAGACGCTGTAGACCCAGCGCTCTCCCGGTTGAAAGAGCAGCGGCATCGTAGCGAGCTTGTCGATCAGCGCCTGCATCGACGCTTCCTGCAGCACCTGTTTCTCCCGGTACATCCTGTCCACCGGCGTCTCGCCGAACATGCCGTAGGTGAATCCCGCGGTATGCCGCATCAGGTCCTGTATCGTCGGCTCCCGGTCCGGGTGCTCGAGGATCATCTCGCCGTTCTCGTCGACGCCGGCATAGACCTGCAGGTCCGCAAACTCCGGGATGTGCAGCCACAGCGGGTCGTCCAGCGAAAAGACGCCTTCCTCGTACAGCATCATCATCGCCGCGCCGACAACCGGTTTGGTCATCGAGTAGATCCGGAACAGCGTTTCATCGGTGACGGGCTTTTGCTCTTCGACATCGGCATAGCCCAGGTTCGCGTGCATGACCACCGCTCCGCGCCGGGCGATCAGCACCTGGATGCCGCCGGTGGTTTCCTTGTCGAGTTCCTGTTGCAGCCTGTCTTTGAGCCGTTCGAGCTGCGCCGATGACAAACCGACCGACTCGGATGGCGCGAGTTCGACCGGCGAGGCCGCGAGCGCTGCCGGCGCAATGATCAGCAGGAGGAAAACGATTCTTTGCATAGTGCCACCCCTCTTTATTTCGCCATCGCTACCCGGTATCGGTCAGCGGCCGGACGGTTTTTCTCGGTGCCGGTTGTATTTTGCCATCTTCGCCGAAGGAAATGCCGGGCGTCGCGAAGTCCTGTATCGACAGGCTCCTGAGCATCTTCAATGCGCGTTGCCCGGGATCGAGCGACGGACCGGCAGGCCTGATCTGTATCGTCGAGTGCACCTCGCCTGCGACGAAGCGACCTTCTGCATCGAGGGTGACGACAAGGATGGGCGCAATGCCCTTGATGCCCTGGACGCTGATCCCGTAGTAGGTTGCGAAATTGCCCAGGCTGTAGGCGATCAACCGGTCATTGTAGTTCTCCGCGGCCCGGATCACGTGCGGGCCGTGGCCGATGACGAGATCGGCGCCTGCGTCGACCATCATCCGCGAGAACTTCACGACATCGCCGCGTGGCTCGCCGAAATAAGTCTCTTCCGCGAACGGCAATCGTGAGACATCGAGACCTTCTGCACCACCGTGGAACGAGACGATCACGATGTCATGTGTGCCGGCGTAGCCGGCAACCGTTGCCCGCGCGAGGTCATAATCCAGTAACAGGTTCGAGTTGCGGGTTACCGCATAGGCGAGCACTGCGACCTGCAGTCCATTGACCTCGAGCGTCGCGAAATCGCCCTCGAGTCCCGAATGATGGATGCCGGCCTCGCGCAGGGTATTCATCGACGCGAGCCGACCTTCTTCGCCGAAATCGCGCGCGTGATTGTTGGCGAGACTCATGACGTCGAAGCCGGCCGCCTTGTAGTACTCGACGTATCGCGACGGCGAACGAAACAGGTAGCAGGCGTTCGGGTTGCTGCATTGCTTGCCCGGCTCGCCGCCGTCGAGCAGCACGCCCTCGAGATTGCCGAAGGCCAGGTCGGCGGCGGACAGGATCGGCGCGACGTCTGCGAGGAAACTCACGCCGTCATCGTCCGGCAGGATGTTCTCGGGATAGTCAGTACCGAGCATCATGTCGCCGACTGCTGCGATCGTGATTCGACGAGTATCCGGCGGTGGTTCCGGTGGTTCCGGTGGTTCCGGTGGTTCCGGTGGCGGCAGCGGTTCCGGCGCCGGGGCAGGTTCTGCCGCCTGTTCGGTGACGACTTCCGCTTCCGGCTCCGGCGGAGCTTCGACCGCCGGCTCAGTGGCACAGCCGGCCGCGATCAGGACGGCCAGGTACAGGCCCCTGCTAGTCACCCAGCCTGATCCTGAGCACCTCGATGCGGGCCGCCCGCAGTTGTGAGCGGATGCGGTTGAGCTCGTCAAGGTCGCTGGTCGGTCCGATTCGCACGCGGTGGTACGTGCGGTCGTCGATCATGACGCGCTGGATCCGGGATTCGATCCCGAGCAGCGCGAGCTCGGCGCGGCGCCGGTCGGCGTCGGCCGCGTCGGCGAACGAGCCCGCCTGCAGTACGTAGATGCCCGGGTCCTCGATGGCAGGCCCGTCGACGTCGCGGCTGACGTCCGACTCTTCCTCGGGTACGACGACCTCGAAGCTGGGCAACATGTCGTAAAAGTTGAAGCGATGCTCCGCTTCGGCCTCGGCGACGGCAGGCTGCACGCTGTCGGCGACAGGAGCGGGCTCGGCGGCCATCGGCTCGGCCAGGCTCGCGGGCTGCCCGGCGACGGCCGGCGGCGGCTGCACGAGCTCGCGGTACTTCAGAAAGATCGCGAATGCGACCGACAGCCCGATCGCGAGGCCGAACACCATCCACATCCAGCCGGGATACGGCTCCTGTTTCGGTTTGCGCTTTCGTTTTAGCTTGCGCTTCTTGCGAACCATGACGGCTACATGGAGTCGGGAGCGGAAACCCCGATGATACCAAGCCCGCTGGCGATGATCGTGCGGGTCGCGTGGATCAGGGCCAGGCGGGCGTTCCTCAATGCTTCGTCGTCGACGATGAACGTATGCGCGTTGTAGTAACTGTGCAGCTCGTTGGCGAGATCGCGCAGGTAATGGACGAGATGCTGTGGCGCGCGGTTGCTTGCGGCGAGTTCGATGATCTCGGGGTAGCGGCTGAGCGAGGTCATCAGCGCCTTCTCGTGTGCTTCCACGAGTTTGTTGAAGGCCGCGATGCCCGTTGCCTCGTCGTAATCGAGTGACTTCTCGGCCAGCTGACGAAATACGCTGGCGACCCGGGCGTGCGCATACTGAATGTAGTAAACGGGGTTGTCGTTCGAACGGCTCTTCGCGAGCTCGAGGTCGAAGTCGAGGTGCTGATCGTTCGAGCGCATCACGTAGAAGAAACGCGCGGCGTCGTTACCGACTTCCTCGCGCAGCTGGCGCAAGGTCACGAACTCGCCCGAGCGCGTAGACATCTGCATCTTCTCGCCGCCGCGGTAGAGCGTGACGAACTGCACGAGTTCGACCTCCAGGCTGTCGCCGGCATAGCCCATCGCTTCGAGACCCGCCTGCACGCGCGCGACGTAGCCATGATGATCCGAGCCGAGGATGTCAATCAGGTGGTCGTAACCTCGCTCGCGCTTGCCGTAGTGGTAGGCGATATCGGAGGCGAAATAGGTCTTCTTGCCGTTGTCGCGGACGACCACGCGATCCTTCTCGTCGCCGTAGTCGGTTGCCCGGAACCAGGTCGCGCCATCCTTCTCGTACAGCATGCGACGCTCTTTCAGGATCGCCAGCGCATCGTCGATCAGCCTGTCGTCCGTCAGGCTTTGCTCGGAGAACCAGCGATCGAAGGTGACGCCGAACTCGGCGAGGTCATCCCTGATGTCGTCCAGTATGGTTTCCAGCGCCCGCCTGCGGATCGCGAAGAAACGCTCGCCGAGCAGGCGCTCCGCGTTCTCGATCAGGCTGCTGATCTCCGCCTCCTTGTCATCCGTACCGACGCCGGCGAACAGCGCCTGCGCTTCGAGTTCGCCCACGTCGACGGCTGCGGCAATCTCGCGAAGGTAGTCGCCACGATAGCCGGCCTGCGGAAACGCAAACGCGGCGCCGGATGCCTCGAGCGCGCGCAGTATCACGCTGATGCCGAGGATATCCATCTGCCGGCCGGCGTCATTGACGTAGTACTCGCGATCGACCTTGTACCCGGCTGCTTCGAGCAAATTGCCGAGCGTCGCGCCATACGACGCGTGGCGCCCGTGACCGACGTGCAGCGGCCCGGTCGGGTTTGCCGACACGAACTCGAGCAATATCTTCGGCTCGTCGCGGGTCGGCTGGCGGCCGTAACCGCTGCCCGCCTCGAGTATCGCCTCGAGCTCGTGGTGAAACGCCTGGTCGCTCAGGCGGAAGTTGATGAAGCCCGGCCCGGCAATTTCTACGCCGGCGACATCGTCGCTGGCCGGGATGGCAGCGATGACGGCCTGGGCGATATCGCGCGGTTTCCTGCCCAGCGATTTGGCGAGCCGCATCGCGATGTTGGTCGTGAAGTCTCCGTGGCGCGCGTCACGGGTGCGTTCCACCGTCGTGCTGATAGAGGCGATTTCCGGCGCATCCGCGAGTTCGGGCAGGGAGGAGATCGCCTGCTCCACGAGTTTTGCAACGCTGCTCTTCAATGTGCGGTTCCCACGATGGCCATGGCCGGAGTGGCGGCAATTTTAACCCGGATACTGCGTGTCGTTTGGATGAAATATGCCAATTCGATTGACCTGCAGTTCGCACGAGCGAGAGCGCGGCATACTCATGCAATATCCGGGTCTGCCTGCATTCAGAAAAGCTCGATCGGGTCGACGTCGATGGACCACCTCACGCGGCGCGCCTCCGCGCTGCCCTCGAGCGAGCTGCGCAGGTGGTTCAGCACGCGGTGCAGGCCGCGGCGGTCCGTGCTCTGCAGCAGCAGCTGCGCGCGATAACGACCCGCCTTGCGTTCCATCGGCGCGCTGACGGGACCGAGGAGCCGCACGCTGTCGACGCCGGAAGCCTCCGCGCAGCGGCGCGCGAGGTTCAGGAACATATGGGCGTCACTGCGTTTCGACCCGGACGCGCGGACGAGTGCAATGCGCGAGAACGGCGGCCACAGGGTCTTCTCGCGTTCGGCGAGCACGCTATCGGCGACGCCATGGTAGCCACCCGAGAAGAGCTCCGACCAGAACGGGTGGTTAGGGAACGCCGTCTGGATGATCACTTCCCCCTGGCGCGCTTCGCGGCCGGCGCGTCCGGCCACCTGCACCAGGCTCTGCGCCAGCCGTTCCGCGCCCCGGAAGTCCGTGCTGAACAGGCCCTGGTCGGCATTGATCACGACGACCAGCGACAGGTTCGGGAAATGATGGCCCTTCGACAACATCTGCGTGCCGACGAGGATATGGGTCTCGCCCGACGTCGCCATCGCGAGCGCTTTGCTCATCGCGCCCTTGAGCCGCGTGCTGTCAGAGTCGACCCGGGTGATGACCTCGGCCGGGAAGCGCTGCCTGAGCGCATCTTCGAGGCGTTCCGTGCCCTGGCCCAGCGCGCGGTAAGCCGACCCGCAGTCGGCGCACTCGGTTTCCATGGCGCGCTCGGCGCCACAGTGATGGCAGCGAAGTACGTTGCTTGCGGCATGCACCGTCATGCGCGAATCGCAGCGCGTGCATTCGGCTACCTTGCCACAGCCGACGCATATCAATGTCGGCGCGAAGCCCCGCCGATTCAGGAAAACCAGCACCTGGCCGCCAGCGGATACGGTCTTCTCGATCGCGCTGACGACCGGCTGGCTCAGTCCGTCGAAGGCATCATGCCGGGTCAGGTCGACGAGCCGCAGGAGCGGCGGCGCGGCGTTGCCTGCGCGCACGGGCAGCGCGACAGCCTGATACGCCGCTTCCCGGCAGCGTTGCAGGGATTCCAGTGAGGGCGTCGCCGAGCCGAGCACCACCGGCACGCCCAGCTTCTTGCCGCGGGCGACGGCCAGGTCACGGGCGGAGTAGCGCAGGCCTTCCTGTTGCTTGAGCGAGGGATCGTGCTCTTCGTCGACGATGATCATCCCCGGATTCTTCAGCGGGGTGAATATTGCCGAACGCGTGCCGACGATCAGCAGCGCCTTGCCGCTCCTGCCGGCCCGCCAGCTGTCCAGCCTTTCGCTGTCATTCAATCCGGAGTGCAGCAGCATCGGCTCCAGGCCGAGCCGACGCCGGAAGCGCCGGACGAGCTGCGGCGTCAGGCCGATTTCGGGAACGATGACCAGCACCTGTCGCCCGGCTTCGAGTTCGTCCGCAATCAGGTGCAGGTAGACCTCGGTTTTGCCGCTGCCGGTGACGCCGTCGATGAGGCTGACCGAAAAGCCGTCACTATCGCGGATGGCGGCCACTGCCGCTCGCTGGTCGGGATTCAGTCCCGGACCCCGCTCCTGCTCCACGTTGGCCAGCGGATTGCCGGCGCCCGTATCCGCGGCCTCGTACTCTTCCGCAAGCCCTTTGTCGATGAGTCCTTTCTTTGCGCGCCGCCAGCCCGGCATCGATTCGTCGAGGTCCGGAAAGCTGAGCGTATCGACGTCAAGGAGCGCCTCGAGGAGCGCCGCCTGCTTCGGCGCTTTTTTGCCGATGGCTTCGAGATCTTGCCCCCGCCCGGCAGCGGTCAGTGACAGAAAGCGCAGCGTGGCGTCGAGCGGCTTGCCCTGCCGGAGCGCGGCGGGCATGGCCGCCGCCGCGACCTCGCCGATCGGGTGGTGATAATAGTCGCTGATAAAGCGGATCAGCCAGAGGTCCTGTTCGGCGAACAGCGGTTCGGCATCGAGCAGGCGACCGGCTGCTTTGAGCTTGCTTGCGGGGATTTCACTTTTGTCGGCAAGTTCGACGACGAGCCCGACCCGGGTTCGGCGGCCGAAGGGCACCTCGACCCGGCAACCGGGGGTCGCTGCCGATCCTGCCGGCGCCCGGTAGTCGAACAGGCGGGATAACGGCGCATTGATCGCCACCCGCAACACCGCGCCTGCGCTCACCTGCCCCGACCCGGGACGCTGGATTTGACGTTTTTCTTAATTAAAATAAACACTTATATAAAAATTGACCGCCTCCCGGGCAGTTTGCCGGTTGGCCATAATGTGCGCGAAATCGCGCCTCGCTTGTCAACGCCAGCTCGCGGCAGACGTTAAATACTCATGATTCCAGGCAGGGAGTCAAGATGCCCGGCGGGACACGGATGTCGCCCGCGATCGAGCGCCAGGATGGAGCAGTAATGGACAGTTGTATCGCCAGTTTTGCGGTATCTTGCGAGCCAGGGGACCGGACGGGAGTCGAAACGCTGCAGGGCGAGGCCAAACTTAACCGGTTTTTCGCGGAAGTCGAGAAGCGGGCGCTGCGCATAGCGGAGATCAGCATTCGCGATCGTGACGAGGCGTTCGATCTCGTGCAGGACGCCATGATCAAGCTGGCGCGCAACTATTCGCGCAAACCGGCGGATGAATGGGCGCCGCTCTTCTACCGTATCCTGCAAAACCGGATACGGGACTGGCAGAGACGGCAGGCCGTTCGCAACCGGGTAATGGTCTGGTTCGGCCACGGCAACGAGGAAAATGACTACGATCCGATCGCTGCCGCTCCGGACCCGGCCGGCCGGGCGCCCGACGAGGACCTGGAGTCGCACGAGGCGATGTCCAGCCTCGAACAGGCGCTTGGCGCGCTGCCGGGTCGGCAGCGCGAGGCATTCATGCTGCGCACGTTCGAAGGACTGGACGTCGCAGGCACTGCGGCTGCGATGGGCTGCAGCGAGGGCAGCGTGAAGACGCATTATTCACGCGCAGTACACAGCCTGCGCGAAACACTGGGAGAACACTGGCAATGAACGAGCGGACTGACGTAACCGCTGAAGATGCCTTTGCCGAGAAGGCCAAACAGCGCTTTGACGAGAGCGTCGCGCGCCTGGACGGCGAGACGCAATCACGGCTCAACCGGTCGCGGCATGCCGCGCTGGCGGAGCTCGAGCGTGCGCGACCCGCATGGATTCAGTGGTTGCCGGCAACCGGTGTCGCCGCCGCTGCGGTGCTCGCGGTCGTGATGTGGACGGGGACGCCGGGGACTGACGACCTGGCCGATTCGGCAGTCGCGTCTGATATGGAGATATTGCTCACGGAAGACAGCCTCGAAATGCTGGAGGATCTGGAGTTTTACAGCTGGATCGACCTCGATGAGGAATTGGAAGAACTGCCGCAGCCGGAAAATCATGTCGGCTGACAGGCGGGCAGCGGACCGGGTGGCCAGGGTCGCCGTACTCTGGGGCCTGGTCGGCATGAGTGGCCTGGGGTTGGCCGACGATGCCGAGGCGCCGGATCTCGAGTTCCTCGAATATCTCGGGAGCTGGGAGTCTTCGGACGAAGACTGGGTTTTGCTGGCAGCGGATGCAGCAGAAAAGGAAGCGCCGGAAGTACAGGAAGAAGAAATCGACACCGCGCCGAACGGGGAGAAATTGGCGGAGCTGGACGATGAATAGGAAATATTGGATAGCAGTGGTAGCCGCGCTGACGCTTGGGCTTACGAACCTGGCATGTGGCCAGGAAGATGACAGTAGCTGGAACAGCCTTAGCGAGTCGCAGCGGGAGGTGTTGTCTCCGTACGCCGAGCAGTGGGCGACGCTGCCGGCCGAGCGTCGCCAGCGACTGGCAGAGGGCGCGCGACGTTTTGCGGAGATGAATTCGGAACAAAGGGCCGCGGCTCGCGATCGATTCCAGACATGGCGAAATCTCAGCGATGACCAGCGCAACCAGATTCGCGATCGTTACCGCCAGTTCCAGGGCCTGTCGCCGCGGGAGAAGCAGCGCATCAGGAACAACTTTCAGCGCTTCAGGGACCTGCCGTTGGATCGCCGACAGGAATTGCGTCAGCGCTTTCGCGACATGACGCCCGATCAGCGGCAGAGACTCAGGGAGCGGCTGCGCGACCGGCAGCAGACCGTCCGCCCGAGACCGAGCGATCGTCCGAACTGATTCACTGAGAAAGCCCCGCGAGGGGCTTTCGTTTTGGACTGATTACTGTCACCAACTGTCGATATCAGAGAGGCAGCCGTGGCCCCGGCTTGATTTAACGTCAGGGTACGGCACACTATGTGCGCAAGCATCAGGGAGTATTGAATGCTCTACGGAACGGCGTCAGATATCGCACAACAGGTCCTTCGAACCGACGTGGCCGGCATGCCGCTCGAGTGGATCGATTACCGCGAAGCCGTCAGGCTCTATCACAACGAGCAGGTGGCCTATGCCTGTGGCACTACGCTGTACACCGTATTCGGCGGCTATAACGCTTTGAGCGGCCGCCGCAGCCAGATTGAAGTCAGCTCGATCATCGCGACCGAGGGCACCGGCCAGGGGCTCGCATTCGTTCGCGACCAGTATGTGCCGCCGCTGAACAACCGCACCCTGTTCAAGCGCGACGCCAACCTGTGTCTCTATTGCGCGACGCAATTCCAGACGCGTGACCTGACACGCGATCACATCACGCCACTCTCGCAGGGCGGCCTCGATGCCTGGAACAACGTGGCGACCGCCTGCCGTCGCTGCAACAACCACAAAGGCGGACGCACGCCCGAGCAGGCGGCGATGAAACTGATCGCGGTGCCGTTCACGCCGAACTACGCCGAGTACATTTACCTCAAGGGCCGTCGCGTGCTTGCCGACCAGATGCAGTACCTGCTCGCGCACATTCCGCGCTCGAGTCCGCTGCACACCCGCTTGTCGAATCACCTCTCCGACACCGGTCCGGTCCAGGCATAGACCCTGTCCCCGTGCGCCGTTCCTGGCTGCGGGATTCTGCTATGGTTGGCAGGTATGCAATTCCTGATCGACGCCAGCGTTTACGTGTTCCGGGCCTATTACTCCATGCCCGACGACATGGTCGATGACGACGGCAACCCGATCAACGCCTTGTACGGTTACTGCCGCTTTCTCGGCGACTTCATGGAGCAGGTTAAGCCGGACCAGATCGCGGTCTTGTTCGACGAAAGCCTGACGACTTCCTTCCGCACGGAGATCTATCCGGACTACAAGGCGAATCGCGATCCGGCGCCGGAAGAACTGAAACGGCAGTTCGCGCAGTGCCGCCGCTTTACGCGCGCGCTCGGTGTTCTCGAATGCGCGCACCCTCGTTACGAAGCCGACGACCTGATCGGCACGCTCGTCGCCGAGGGCAGGATGGCCGGCACGCCGTCGACGATCGTCAGCCGCGACAAGGATCTTGCCCAGCTGGTGTCGAAACAAGATGTTTTCTGGGACTTCGCCGGCAAGGGCAAGGTGACCTACGAGCAGATCCCCGAATACTTCGGCGTCTGGCCCGAGCAGATCGCCGACTTCCTGGCGCTGGCGGGGGACAGCGTCGACAATATAAAGGGTGTGCCGGGCGTCGGCCGCAAGACCGCGATCGCGCTGCTCGAGCACTTCGGCTCGCTCGACGAGGTGTACGACAATCTCGAGTCCGTCCATGAAGTGAATGTGCGCGGCGCGAAGACGCTGGGTACGAAGCTCGAGACCCACAGGGAAGACGCGATGCTGGCCCGCAAGCTGACCGGTATTGCCTGCGACGCGCCGGTCGATCGACCGGGTTCGGGCCTGAAGCCCGCAGCGCCCGACCTCGGCGACATCAATGCCCTTTACGATGAGGCCGGTATCGGCATGGCGCTCAGGCGCCAGGCAGAGCGCGTCGCCGACCTTCTCTGATCGTCGTTTCAATATTCTCATCTATAATGAGGCCATGCCCCAATGGCAGAGCTTGTTCACTGTCTTGCGCGAACACGACATCAATGTGTCCGCACAGGACATGCCGCGCCCGGTAGGCGGGGGCGACATCAGTTCGGCCTGGCGGGTCCACGCCGACGATCGACCGGTGTTTCTGAAGACCGGTCCCGCCGATTCCTACGACATGTTCCTTGCCGAGGCCGAAGGTCTGCGCGAACTCGCCGGCGCCGAAGCGATCCGGGTCCCGAAGGTGCTCGGCTGCGTTTCGTCCGGCAATGAAGCCATTCTCGCGCTCGAGTGGATCGACTTCGGGCTTGCGGACGGCAAGGTCGGCAGCACGCTCGGCGCGCAGCTGGCGAAGCAACATCGCGTCTGCAAGGACCGCTTCGGCTGGCACCGTGACAATACGATTGGTTCGACGCTGCAGCAGAACCGGTGGAGCGACGACTGGGTTGAATTCTTTAGCAAGCGCAGACTGGCGTTCCAGCTCGATCTCGCGGCACGTAACGGACACCGTGGCGAAATTCAGATAGACGGCCGCACCTTGCTCGACAACATCGGCTATTTCTTCAGCGACTACTGGCCGGAAGCGTCCCTGTTGCACGGCGACCTCTGGGGCGGCAACTGGGCGGCGGCCGACGGCGAGCCGGTGGTCTTCGATCCCGCCGTGTACTACGGCGATCGCGAGTCGGACATCGCGATGACGATGCTGTTCGGCGGTTTCGGCCGCGAGTTCTATGACGCCTACGAAGAAGCCTGGCCGATGTCGTCAGGGCACAAGGAACGCATCCTGCTCTACCAGCTGTACCACGTGCTGAATCACCTGAACCTGTTCGGCTCGGGTTACCTGTCTCGCGCCCAGGACATTATCCGCAAGCTGCTCTGACCCCCGGGTCGATACACATTAGCGGCTTGCTAAGCAGGGGGCGGTTCGTCGCTTTCCTCGACCTCGTACAACTCACCGAGAAAGTCCTCGTCGAACAGGAACAGTTCGGTGCCTTCCGGCGCCGTGATCGCCATGAATGCGCCCTCGAAACCGGGAAACTCCTTGTGCGGGAATCCATGCTTCGCAAGCGCGATCCAGATTGCGTCCCTGTCATCGCAACGGAAGCAAAGCGCAGGGCCGTTGAGTGCGATGCTTTCGCTCAGGCCGAGAGAAATCCTGCCGGCGTTAAAGCGCATGTGCGTCGTTGGTTCCTCGCGCACGCGGAGAAGCTCGGGCGCGAGCGGCGCCCAGAATCGACCGGCGCGCATCGCATCGCGCACCGGTAAGGTCAATTCGAACCAGCGGCCGCAGATCGAAGTGTCCGCATCTTCGTGCGGCTTCGAGAATGTCCGGGCTTCGATCATCTTGACGATGTGCTTGTCGCGACACCTGAACGTCACTTCATTGAAGGCGTCTTCGTCCAGTTGCAAGCTGTCGAAGTCGAAACCGTGATCCGACATGGACCGCACTTCCTTTGCCAGGTTTTTGTGTACGAACGTCAGTGCGGGCCCGTCGTCGACAGGAAGATCATGCAGGCCGATGCAAACTTCGCCGTCGCTCACGACGGCATACTTGTGCGACCAGATGTCGCCGACCTCCAGTTCGTGGAAGCCCAGCAATCTGTAGAAGCCCAGTGAATCAATGATGTCGGGCGTGTGGATACCGAATTCGAGGAAGCGACCTAGCACGTTGCTCCCATGTCCCGCGCCCGCTGCAGGCTCTTCTCCAGCTGCCGCGATGCTTCGGACACGCTCCAGTCGGGATTCGCCTCCGGCCAGCCGGATACGTTACGCTCGATCGTCCGGCTCAGAAAAGCAACGTGATCTTCGCGCGCGTTGAGCGCGGGGATATAGCGAAGATCTCCGCCGCCGGCAGCGCGGAATATCTCCGCATTCTGCAACTCGATCTCTTCGAGCGTTTCGAGGCAGTCGGCCGAAAAACCGGGGCAGACGACGTCGATCAGCCCGGCGCGCGCCTTGCCCCACTCGCGCAGCGTCTCGTCGGTATAGGGTCGCAGCCACTCTGCGCGCCCGAGCCTCGATTGAAAGCTGACCTGGTATTCGTCGTCACCGAGCTCCAGCGATTCGGCAATCAGCCTCGCCGTCTTCTGGCACTGACAGTGATAGGGATCTCCCGACAACAGGGTCTGCCTGGGCACGCCATGGAAGGACATCAGGAGCCGCTCTCCGCGACCGTGCATGTCCCAGTGATCGCGAATGCTCGCGGCAAGCGCGGCAATATAGCCCGCCGAATCGTGATAATGATTGACGAAACGCAGCTCCGGCACCCAGCGTCGCCGCGACAGTTCCCGCGTAACGATATCGAAAACGCTGCCCGTGGTCGTGCCCGAGTATTGCGGGTACAGGGGCAGAACGATGATCCGCCGGACGCACTGGGCATGCATCCTCTGCAGTGCGTCGCGGATCGACGGGTTGCCGTAAGCCATGCCGATCTCGACGTGCACGGCGCCGGACAGCCGCGCCGCTAGTTTCTCCTGTATGCCCGCCGCGATATCCCGGGTATGCAATAACAGCGGCGATCCCTGCTCGGTCCATATTTCCCGGTAGGCCTCGGCCGATTTCGACGGTCGCGCCCTGAGAATAAAACCGTGCAGGATCAGCCACCAGATGGGCCGCGGAATCTCGACGACCCGTGGGTCCCACAGGAATTCGGCGAGATAACGCCGGACGGCGCCCGTCGTCGGCTCGTCCGGGGTACCGAGATTGACGATCAGGACGCCCAGGGATTCCGGAAGTCCGTGCTCGTAATTGGGCGCTGCGTCGAATCGTGGCATACGGGTTGGCACACGCGATGCGTAAGTGCCTGACGAACATTACTAAATCGTCCGGATGCGCGCCAGTGATCGAGTATCATTGCGGCACGCTCGGAGGATAGTATGAGAAGCAACGAACCGACCGCCGCCGACCGCCGGACGCTGGCGCGGGATATCGCCGTACTGCAGGTGAAACTGATCGTCGACGGCTTGCGGGATTTCATCCTGGTGCCCGTTTCCCTCGTCGCAGGGATCATCAGCCTCTTCTCGGGTGGCGATTCCCGCGACAACGAGTTCTATCGCTTGCTGCGCATCGGCAGGAATAGCGAAAAGTGGATCAACCTGTTCGGCGCGGCGGATCGCGTCAAGCCGGCCACCGAGGAACGTGTCAACTTTCCGCAGGCGGACATCGATTCACTGGTAAAGCGGCTCGAGGACATGGTCGTCGACGAATACCACTCGGGCGGCGTCACCAGGCAGGCCCGCGATCAGCTCGAACAGTTGCTGGCGTCGATGCGAACACGTCGGGCGAGGAAGTCTAGCGAACCGCCACCGCAATGATCGTCGCGGCCACGTCGCCCTGATTCACGAGCGAACCGGCTCCTGCGCCGGCATCCATGATTTCGCCCGCTTGGCCTAGAAGCGGGTTCGGCGCCCCGCCTGGGTAGGCGTCAGTCACCTGTACCCGCGCGCCGGCGGCCAGGACGAGGAGCAGTGGATATCCAGTCTCCGCAAATCCGTAAGACTCGCCGGGTTCGAGGTCGATCCTCGATTGCGCAAAGTATTCGTTGTCGAGTCCGGGATCGCCCGGCATCGAGACCATAAGGCCGGGATGCGCGTTCCGGGTCTGTCGAAGACTGGCGATCAGGACCAGTCGAAAGTCTTGTTCGCCCAGGTTCTCGACGCGATGCGTGAACGGAGCGTCAAGCGCGGCGCCGTCGTAGCGGACATCGCCTGGCGCCCAGTCCGGCTGGCCTGCTTCGCCCCATTCATCGTCGAGTCGCTGCGCCCTGACCGTTGTTCGTTGCAAGGTCACATACAACGTCGGCTCGGCGTGGGTGTGGAAGAGCGTGGTCTTTCCCGGCGGGATCCGTACGTCGAGGACGCGATACGTCGACGTGTCGGCGATCGGACGGTGAAAGGGCTCTTCGTGTACGGGCACGACCGCGTCGGCCGCGCAAATCGCCGAGCAGAGCAGCAATAGCGTGGCGAGTGAAGATTTCATGCCAGCCTACCGCTGGACATCTTTGCCGCTGATCAGGTCGTCGATGCTCGGCGCCGGGTGGTCGGGACCCATTCGCCCGTCTTTCAATCGCTGCACGTAATCGCGGTAGGCGTGAATCGCCTGGTAACCGAAGATCCAGCAGATCGGCAGGTTCGCGTAAATGATCAATCCGAGCCCGATGCCGGTCAAGTTATCGAGGTCTGCGCTCGTCTTGATGTGTCCGAGGCAGGCGATGAAGGTCAGCGAGCAATACACCAGCCGGAACGGCATCGCCGCCCTGTCACCCATCATGTAGACGGCGCCCTGTTCGCCGTAATAGCCCCACGCGATGATCGTCGAGATCGCGAACAGCCAGGACGCGACCGTAATCAGCCACTTGCCGAGACCCGGCGCGACCGAATCGAAAGCCTTCGCCGTCAGGGTGGCGCCGACGTGATCCTGGTAGAAGCCGCCGCCGATGATCGCCGGCCTTTGCTCGGTGTCGAGCGCCTGCCAGGTGGCAATGAATCCCTCCTCGGTCTGGCTGACGATGCCGCCGACTCTGTGCACGTTCTGGCCGGTCGCCTCGTTCGCGCCGGCTTCGACGACGACGAGCAGGGCTTCCTGGTCCTGCCACTCGCCAGCCGGAAGCGCGGTCTCCGGGTATTGCCAGCCGCTCTCCGTTCGCACCGGCTCCGGCAGGGTTTCGAAGGCGACGTCCGGCGCGCGGTTCCAGATGCCCGTCGACAGGATGATCAGCGCGGTGAACGTGCAGACGACGATCGTGTCGATGAAGGGCTCCATGCCGCCGACCAGGCCCTCGCGGACGGGCTCGTCGGTTTTCGCGGCTGCATGCGCGATGGCGGACGATCCCTGGCCCGCCTCGTTGGAGAAGATGGCGCGTTTCATGCCGAACAGGAACGCCGAGCCGACGGTGCCGCCGACGAAGGCGCCGGTCGCTTCGGTCGACGTGAATGCCGAGACCACGATCAGCCGCAGCATCTCCGGGATCTGTCCGAAATTCGCGAACAGCACGTAGAAGCCGGCGATCACGTAGATCAGCACCATCGCCGGGACGAGCGTCCCCGTCACGCGGCCGATGCGCTTGATGCCGCCGATCAGGACCGTGCCGACGATGACCGTGAGTATGGCGCCCGTGATCCAGCCGGCGACGCCGAAGTACTCATTGGTGATGTCGGCGACGTTCCAGGCCTGG
>JABAOH010001630.1_pt8 | contig 67657 bp, 69 predicted proteins | sample 7062181 | NCBI WGS metagenome assembly JABAOH01 (sample SAMN14538630, study PRJNA623070) | marine sediment metagenome | biome: marine biome [ENVO:00000428]; feature: marine pelagic biome [ENVO:01000023]; material: deep marine sediment [ENVO:00002113]; isolation source: pool of 5 deep marine... | reverse complement strand
TGATTTTTGGAGGATTGATCTTAAGACGTTTATGAATTTTGGGTAACACTAAGGAGGGCAGGCGCACGTAAGGGAATGTGTCTATAGAAAATTCTTTCATAACTGTCAATATTTAACCTGGCCATGATAGGTTGGAGAAGGGAATGGATAAAGAAGCAGCTGCTGGACTCTTGTCTATTCTTCTGTTAATAGGTTTATTGGCATTAGCGTACAACGCATGCATGCTTGAGTTCCAGAGTTCAACATCACTTTGCCGTTGATCACTTTACTGGCTGCAGCGATTTACGTAGCTCTCAGAAAACGAATAGGCAAAAACTTGGAATAAAAGCTTCCCCCCTCTCTTTGGGGGTCTCCATGTGTGTGAATGATTATTAACGAATGCGCGCACACAAAAACTGTGAGAAGATGGGCTTTGAGGCTGTGAAGAAGGGCGTGATCCACCAGAAGCCACTCAAATAATCGTGCGCGCATATGTTGCCTCGTTGATTCGATATCCCCTATAGATGGGGTGGTTGGGCGAAGCGGAAACTTAATTCCGAGGGAGAAAGGAGAAAGTTCTTGATGTTTCCCAACCACACCTATATAGTATGATGAAACGTTGGATTTAATCCTACATTTCAGAACACGCATTCAAAATTTTAGAACGGCCAAATATCTATGCGAAGCTATGTGTGTAGTATATGAAGGTCTTCTAACCAGACAAAAGCATACGCGCGCACGTGATGGTATGACACTGATGCACGAGCAGATTGCTGTGAGCAGTAGAACTTTCTTTCTGAAGTCTTAAATTCGCTTCTCGACAATGCAGTGCGCGAGCTGAGTATAAAATTCGGAGGAAAAAGATTGGAAGAGTTGCGCTCGCGCATGCGCAATCGATAAATTTGAGGAAGAGAGTACAATCATTGATGCAGTTTGGATAAATTAAAGCCCTTGGATCTTCAAATTCTATTGCAGCTAATGAAGAATGCGAAGATTAGTGACAGACAATTGGCGAAGTGCCTTGGTGTTTCTCAACCTACAGTGACTCGGAGGAGAGCCCGGCTTGAAAAGGAAGCAATCGATGGCTACACCACCATTCCCAAATGGGAAAGACTGGGGTACGAGATAGTTTCATTTTGCTTTTTCAAGTGCGTGCATGTCTCTCATGCAGGGGAACATAAGATTCTCCATAAAAAATGTGTTGAATGGATAGCAAAGCGTCCTAACATCATTTGGGCTGGAAACGGAATTGGAATGGGAATGGACTGTTTCATGGTAGCGTTTCATAAGAGATATCGGGATTATGCAAGATTCGTCTTTGAGATGCAAACGAGTGAAACTGGGTATGCAGTTTCAGAAAGGCAAAGTTTCCTCGTAAGCATCCCTGAGCTGGAAGCAACTAAACCTTTTCACTTAAAATACTTAGCAGAGACTGTTTGACCCTATCGTTGCATGCACATATGCTTCTAAAATGCGGCTGCACAACGACGCCTTGATCGGTGTCCTGAAGGTTCAATAAAATTAAACGAGTTGGAAAACTCATAACTTCCAATGCGCACGCGCAAAGCTTTAATGACACTAATTAAGGACAGCTACAACGATGAGAATTGAAGGCGCTGCAGGATCTTTTTAGTGAGTATTTCGAACTAGGGCTCGCAGAAGACACAAATAAGATCACTCCTTTAGACACCGCCATTGAGAAGCATATTCACCCAAAGATGCATATCTACTCTGCCTATCTTCCATTTGCGATGAGCAATGAAATCGCAAGGCAATTCCGTTATGAAAACCCAAATTTTACAATAAGCTGCTTAGGGGCCGTTGACAACATTGCCATACTAATAGCCAGTGGCTTAGTGAAACGAGTGATAGCGAGTTATATTGGGCTTATTCTTCCTAGCCCAGTAATATCGCCTGTTCTTCAAAAGGCGTTAGACGAAGGACTGGAAATAGAGAATTGGTCTTTGCTGACGATGATTCAACGATTAGAAGCAGCTGCTAGAAACCTGCCTTTCATGCCTACGCAATCTTTGAAGGGATCGTCTATTGCTGAAGAGAATGAAGACAGGCAACAATATAGAACCGTAGTTGATCCTTTCACCCAGAAGGAATTTGGCATAGTCAAGCCACTGAAACCTGACATCACAATAATGCACGCCTACTGTGCTGATCCTTCGGGGAACGCCATTCCCATTCTGCCCCCCACTGAAGAAGCCCTAGCCGCCTTCGCCAGCAGAAATGGCGTCTTACTCAGCGTGGAAAAGATCGTCAGCGCTGACTATATCCGGCGTCACTCATTCTTAGTCAAAGTGCCATCACGAATTGTGAGGTCAGTTGTGAAAGCTCCTTTTGGCATGCATCCCTATGGATGCAGAGGTCATGATTGGTCAGGATATGGTGAGGACGCAGACTTTGGAAGGAATTTACAGATTGCCTTTGCAGAAAAGGAAAAAATGGAAAAATGGCTAGAAAAATGGGTATTTGCTCCAAAATCTCATGAAGATTACATGGCCATGGTTGGTATAGACCGCGTTGACGCGCTGAAACACTCCGCATTTTATACAACTTGGAAACCTGGAAGATTGGTGAAGGTTGACCAGATCACGAAAACTCCGTCTACTGGGACGGAAAGGAGGGCTATCTTCACTGCACATGAGATTTTCGATTCGATCCAAAAAAACGGGTATGACACTATCCTTTCAGGACTTGGAATTTCGCACTTGGCGTCTTGGATCGCAGTGCATATGCTTCGATCAGAAGGAAGGCGGATCCCTCTATTGGTTGAGTTGGGCTTGTTCGGGCTTTTACCGCCACCAGGACAACCTTTCCTAGTTCCAATTCAGGGACTTGAATTCTGTTCTATGCTAACGAATACGATTGAGATTCTTGGAGTAATCGCAAACAACACAAACATGCTTGCCTGCCTTTCCGCAGGACAAGTTGACAATTTTGGGAATGTCAATTCTACAAAAATCGGCCGCTTTTTCTTATTTGGCAGTGGGGGAGCAAATGATGTGTCCGAGGCCGCTAGAGAAGTAATTGTGACAGTTCCTCACAACGAACTGCGCCTTGTTAAAAAAGTTTCATACGTCACTTGTCTAGGTCCGAAAGTTCAGAAAGTTGTCACCGATAAGGGTGTTTTTGAGAAGGTGCGTGGAGAATTGACACTCATGAAGGTATACCGAAAAAAGGGTGAAACTACGGGAGAAGCGATTGCGACGATAGAAAACAATATGGGCTGGAAACCTAAACGGGCAAAGCAGGTCCGAATTCTGAAAGAGCCTCAACCCGATCTTGTTTGGCTCCTGCGCTGCTTTGATCCCCACCGCTATTTCCTCGGTCCGCAATGAATAAGAGTAAACGCGCGCGCTATGGTGTGTAAATCTCTGCATATTTTTATCAAATGAGCGCATCCAATCTGAATATAATGGAGGCGAAGCTTTCATATCCGCATCGGTGATTCATTTTTGTTATATCGAAAACGGCAATATTCCGTGCGTTGAAGGTCGGTTTTTATTCTAGAACAAACTTCTATATGTTTTCTGGTGTGTGTGGATGGAGCATTTTGAAAGACCTAGTATCGTGGTGTTGAAAGGAGAAGAAGCCATAGAAACCTTGAACAATTACATACACGAACTCAAAGAGGGGTCGGCTGAGGAATTAACTGAGGAACAGACAAGAGTCATGATTAAAGTTGCTGAGGGGTTAATCCAAACCATTCATGATAGCACAACGACTCACGAAAGCAGTAGGAAACCCCTCATTCTACCAAGAATCGCTAGAATAGCTCGGAGACTCGTTTCGGGAGAGCCAGCAGAGGAATTTATCCGCTCTCCCAATAATCTTCGAACCAATATCCACCTCCAGACCGCCAAATAATCACCAATCTTACATGCTCTAGTAAAATATTTTTAATCTTCAAGTTTTTAATATTGGCGCACGCATTTTGGCCAAGTTTAAGGAATTTTCAACAGTGAATAACTGCGATAATTGTTCTTGTCAGTATTAACGTAGTCTCACGGACGCAACATACCTTATCCAACCTTTTAGAAAATCGAATGTGCCAATCGCAAATTGCATACCCTATTCGTTATGGCGGGGAGGTTGTAAGATGGCATCATCATACGCAGCAAGGGAATGTGTCTATATAAAATTCTTTCATGCACGCGCCTGCTAGTCAGGGGCAATGCGCGCGCGGTTGACGGGGGCCTACTTCACCTTTCCTGATATCTGCAAAGATGAAGTTCTCAGAAGGTATGGGAGAGTCAACCATTCTTCTCAACATTGATAGTTGACCGATATGTGTCATAGCATCCGAAAGAGGTCCTTGGAGAAGCTGTTCTTCCGTGACTTCGTTTGGATTCTTCTCTCGAATGGATTTGTCCAGCTTTGAAAGTATACTGTAGAACTCGTCAATCTCAGCATCCCATGACTTCGCCTTGAAGCGGGTTGTGTCATAATGTTCAAAGAAGCTATGTGCATATGTGAGTACACCAGTGATGTGGTGCAATATTCTCAGTGGTGTTTTTGCACCTTTTCCAAGGTGGAAGGTTGGATAGGTTTTTGGGGGATTTTTTATCGCCTTGGTGGCTCGATAAGCTATTGAGGCAAGAAAATGTCTGAGCATCTCACTCGTACTGGACATGTTTTCAGCTTTGCAGGAACAGGCATATAAAATGCATTCATGCGCGCTCGCATATAGACTTCTTTTCTAGAGTTTTCTTGGTCGTTGATTAGCACAACTACATGTCAATACTGGATAAACGCGCGTGCTAAGCATTTATACGAGAATATACCGCTTAACCTGTTTTGGAGACTGAATAGTGCTGATCAAGCTTGCTGTCTTTGACCTCGACCAAACACTATGGAACTACGACAACGCCTCTGACCTGAGGTTGCCACTCCAAAACATTGGACCAGACTCGCTCAAAGATAGCAAAGACTCGGTTGTAACTCTCTTCAAAGGCGTCCGAGACCTGTTAATGGGGCTGAAGGCGAAAAACATCAGGATGTCCGTCGCCAGTTGGAACGATCCTCCACCCGTGACCGAAGTTCTCAAACTGCTTAACATCAAAGACTGCTTTGAATGCCCGCAGATAGAATGGGATCGTCCAAAAGCGGAAATGATAAGAACCATTGTCACACACGTCAAACGGGACGGCGTGAGTATACGCTCAGACGAGATCCTTTTCGTAGACGACAGCAACGACCATCTGGATGCGGTGCAAAAGGCAGACAGTCAGATTAGACTGGCCAAAGCGTGGACTCATCCTATCATTCCTAAAGCGCTCCTGCAAGCTACATGGCTAGGTTGAACTCTACACGCGCATTCGCGCTATTCTAAAAAGTTGAACAAGCTGTTCTAAACTATAGGATTAAGTGATGTGTTTGACCATTTTAGATCAGTTAAACAAATGGTAGTGGAAGAAATGAGACGGATATTCGCCTACGGGCTAATTCTTGCTTGCTTGATTTTAGGTGCGGGCGTTATCGGGGTTTGGTCTCTGTATCAGGGAATGCAAAACTCCAAGTCAGGGGGACAGAAAGAAGGTCTAGAGCTCTCGCTGACCGTGGATAAGACGGTAATCCTTGTCGGAGAAGAGATTGATTTTGTCTTCATCTTGAAAAACAATGGTGACGAAAACGTGTCTTTCTGGATTGGTCCTCCCTTCTTTGACGCATACCTCTACGACTTGAATGATGCTTTGGTCGCCAGGTGGACCGAGGGAAGAGCCTTCGTTGCATACATCGAGAAGATTACCTTAAGACCGGGAGAAACCTTCTTCAAAACCATTGCGTGGAACCTCTACTCCTACGACCATGAAACTGGAGGCTTCATCCCCGTCAAACCTGGCCAATACAGAATTTCAGGTGTTTGGCTGGGAGAACCTCGCATAGAAACTAGCAAGATTGGCATAACAGTAGAGGCATCCACCGACATGCACTCAGATGTGACTAAGTTCAAGGCTGTTGTCAATGGGGTGAGGATTGTGGACATCTCTGTATGCGTCAACATAAGCGACGGTTTGACTGAGAAAGAAGCTGAACTGATAGTGGGAAATACTTTCATCTTGGTCATGGGAGATTATGTTACGCATCGACTAGATACTCTAACCTTCGATAGCGCGGAAATAGAAGCACATTACACATGGGGCTACGACGAAAACGATATGGGACACACATTCGACTTGACTGTAGATCTCGCGACGCTTGAGATAGCGGTTTCGCACTGCTTCTGATAACAGCTACGCACAACCCTTCCTTTTCCTTTTTTCTTAAACAAACATCAAAGAATGGGATAAACGCATTACATGCCAAAAAGTTCATTCACAATATGCGCGCGCGAAGGGCAGCGGTCTACATGAGTAGTTATCCTCTAGCAGATGCGAGAGCGTGTGGAATTGCTGGCGTTGTACTTAATATTCTTCGCCGAAATGGACCGCGACCTGCGCGATGTCTCTGATGTCCACTTTGCCATCTCCGCTCAGGTCGGTGAGTGGATCCCAGTTGGGACTGCCAGCACTTGACCCGAAGGCTTTGGCGACTCTGGCGATGTCTTTGATGTCCACTTTGCCGTCGCCGTTGACATCGACAGAAACGATAGTGAGAGTTCCATCGATGGACAAGTTGTCAGCGGTGTCTTCTTCCATGTACACAATGCTAGCTTCTGCAGAGACAAGATAAACGCCTGGAGCCATGGAAGAAGTGTTTAAGGTGAAGGTCCAAGTTAGATTCTCTCCAGGCGATAGGATGATGTCAGCCAATGTTTCGACTCCATTGCTGTTGATGTAAACCGTCACGTTAAACTTTTCTACAATGTTGCCTTCGTTAGCGGCTACAGTTGTGATGTTCACCAGATTTCCAGTGTAGGCCCAACTTGCCTCGGCTGCAACTTGAAGAACTGCGACATCGTGGATTGGGACTATTGTATACACGACTATGTTTCGTGTGGTGTTGTCGTTCAATCCATCATCGTCGACTATTTGCAGCGTGATTGTATAGGTCCCCGTGTGTTCGTAAACGTGCGATACAACGGGGTCTTCAATAGTGGTAGTATTTCCATCGTCAAATGTCCATTCATAGGATATGATAACGCCGTCTGGATCTGACGCGCTGGAAGCGTTGAACAGGACTGGTTGATTCACTGTCGCGTGAATAGGCGAGAATGTAAAATTAGCTGTAGGCCGAATGAGCACTCTCAAACTCAGAACTTGTATACTAGACAGCCCTTCGCTGTCGGTGACTGTTAGCGTTGTGAGGTAGGTGCCATATTGAGGATATTTGTGGCTGATTATTGGGGTCGAAATTGTGGTCGTGTTTCCATCGCCAAAGTCCCAGTTGTAAGACACTAAGACGCCTCCATTCGGAGTTGACTGCGACGCGTTAAACGTGATCAGCTCGTCCACGAGGGGGTATGTAGGTGAATAGGTGAAATCGGCTACCGGATGCTGCCGCACAGCTATTTGCTGTGTTGTGTTGTCGCTTAGGTCTTCACTGTCAACAACCGTTAGATTCACAAGATAAGTTCCAAAGTTGACATAAGCGTGCGTGGTCGTAAGGCCTGATGCGTTGTGACCGTCACCAAAGCTCCATAAATACTCAACGATTGTACCGCCATCAGGATGTGACTGAGATGCGTTGAACATGACCACTTCGTCCACGAGGGGGTAGGCGGGCGTATAGGTGAAATCGGCTGTGGGATAATTGATCACAAGCACTAAATTCTGCGATTCGTCCGTGAGATTCTCACTATCGATTACGAGCAATGTGACTAAATAGTTCCCAACGGCGGCGTATGAGTGAGCTGCAATGGGCGTGGAGGTGTTGGTTTCAGTTCCATCGCCGAAATCCCAACAGTAGCAGACAATAGTGCCCCCATTCGGTTCTGAGGTCGAAGCGTTGAAAACGACAGTTTCATCGACAAGCGGAGTTGGACTCGAATACATGAAATTTGCTACAGGATAGTCTATGACCCAGATCAACGATGCAAAGGAATCAGTGAGGCTCGAATTATCCGTGACCACCAAAGTAACTGTGTAGTTTCCGAGGGCAGAGTATTGATGTTCAATTAGCGGTGTGGGCAGGCTTTCAGTTGGAGAACCGTCTCCAAAATTCCACGTATAACTAACGATGGTTCCGTCTGGATCGTAACTTGAAGATGAGTCAAACACCACGGTTCCACTTGGAAGCGGGTTTTGCGGAGTAAAAACGAAGTCAGCGACTGGGGAAACACCTGCCCAACTCACAAGTATACTAGGGCTTAATACACTAACGATGAGCCCAGCCACGATAACTGAGCAAAAGAGCTTTCTAACTATCATTTTACCAATGCATCTCCTTTCTCTACGGAACCTTCTCACACGCTTCTATAAGCATTGCGGAATTTAGTACTAGAAGAATCATTAACTCATTATGAGCGAATATCAGCCTTTCAATTTTCTAATCAATGAATCATTCAATTCAATTTCAGTAGAACAACTCATGATTTATGCATGTTTCCAAACTAGGATGCAGGTTTTGAATATTCTGAAGGCAACACCTAAATTGGCATTCAGAGACGAGCCGAAATGCGAAATGAAGGTCCCAAGTGGCAACTCTTGTCGAATAATGTCCATGCGTGCGTTACCAATTTTTCGCTTGTTTCGTATCAACTCAATTATGAAGCACGCGCCATTCATTTCCGATGTTCAGCATCATTATTGGAAGACGGTCAGAAATATTCATACGCCCTGACGTCTCAATTTAGGAGGTGGGGAGTGGAGCCTGAGACGAAAGACGAAGCTGATTCTCGTGGGAATCATCGGTGTTCTATCAATTTTATCATTAGTTCTGTTAAAGGAGTTCTCATTCCAAAACCGGGAGTCAATTGCTGAAAGTTTTCGTCTGCCGCTTGATGGATCATGGATTGTTACTCGAGAATTTGCCGAATGGAATTGGGGAGTGCGGGGCTATCATTTGGGAGAGGATGTTTGCAGAGACGCGGAGGATCCAGTCTACGCCGCGGCTAATGGCGTCGTGAGATTTGCATCGTTGGCTCAACTGGGTTATGGTTATGTTGTGATCGTTGAACACAGACTCCCAGCGGGGGACCCTTTTGGCGAGTATGTCTGCACAGTTTACGGTCACTTGAGACAAGAAGGCCTTGTAACCACTCAATCCGTTTCCGAGGGCGAACTGATTGGTTATCTGTCAGCAAACCCTGAGTACAACAATGGCATCATACACCTGCATTTTGGGATTCGAAAGGGACGGTATATCGAGACGGTCGTTGACCCTAGGCGAGATGGATGGTACTATGGCGGTTCCACAACGATATTTGGAGGGAAGAGTAGCCGGGAAGACCTGATTCATATGCAGGTCTTGTCTGAGTGGCTGAATCCGACCACGGATCAGGTTAACGGCGAGGGCTTCATATCGTGAGTGTTTTGAAAAAACCATGTGTGCGCGTACACATACTGGCAGACTGCGCGAGCGCCAGTTGGCTTTGAGGATATTCTCTGTAATGATAACCGGGGTACAGTTATAATATTATATGCACAAAGAATGATGAAGTAAGGCGGGATTGGGGGTGAGGAGGAGTGAATTTGCCGTTGAAGTCCGTGAACTTTCACGTGATTACATCTCCACTAGGCGAAATCATCTTATAGGAAAGAAGACGACTACCATCGTCAAAGCCCTTGACCACATCAGTTTTGAGATACAAGAAGGAGAGCTTTTTGGGCTGCTCGGACCTAACGGAGCAGGAAAGACAACCACCGTTAAAATTCTCTGCACTTTGCTCGAGCCCACAGGTGGTCACGCCTTTGTTAAAGGCTATGATGTAGTAAAGGAAGCTAAACACGTAAGGAAAATAGTCAACATGGTTGCAGGAGGTGAACGAATGCTCTATTACAGACTAACAGGCCGAGAGAATCTGACGTATTTTGCTGACCTCTATGATGTTCCCAGAAAGGAGGTCGCATCCAGAGTGAACAAGCTACTTGAACTTGTAGGACTGTCTGAGAGGGCTGACGACGAAGTGGAAAAGTACAGCAAGGGAATGAAACAACGTCTGCAGATTTGCAGGGGATTGATAAATGAACCTGAAGTTCTTTTTCTCGATGAGCCAACTTTAGGATTAGATGTAAGCATAGCAAAAGATATTCGCAAATTCATTCAGGAAAAAATAGTCAAAGAACAAGGAAAAACCGTCCTTCTAACCACACACTACATGTATGAAGCAGAAGAAATGTGCGATCGGGTGGGATTCCTCAACAATGGTGAGCTCGTGGCTGTAGGGCATTCAGAAGAGCTCAAGAGAAAAATGCCCTCTGGTTTTTCCATAGAGCTGTTGGTGACCCGCTTATCAAATGAAACGTTGGAGGGGTTGAAGCATCTTGAATGTGTGAAGAAAGCGATTACTACAGATTATGAGGGGGAAACAGAAGACGAGAAAATCGATCGGCTGGTAATCAACGTGGAGAGCGACAAGGCAGTGCCTAAGGTCCTGGACTATATGTCCAATAAGCATTGTCGAGTAGTTGCAGTTAACCTTCGTGGGCCAACTCTGGAAGATCTTTTCATGTTTTACGCAGGTGAGACATGAATGTTCTTGAGGGTTGTATTAGCTGAGGCTAGGAAAAACCTCAAGCAATACTTCTTCACAGTTAGGGTGTTATTCTGGACCTTGGCTCTGCCACTTGGCAATGGTCTCTACCTGTATTTCTTGTATCTACCGTTTGGTGCGGAGACAGTTAGTCTTGAGTTTAGTGCTTCAAGCTTCACCGTAGATCTCGCTGGTTTCACCCTAATTGGGCAGCTGCTCTATTCGTTTTTCACCATGATGTTGCTTGCGGGAGTGGCCTTTGACAGAGAGCGATGGCAAGGCACTTTGGAGTCGGTTCTGTTGTCTCCAGCCAACCGAGTTGCCATTCTCTTGGGGATGGCCATCGCAAACACGCTAAACTATCTATGGCTGCTCGTGGGTGTGATGATTTCGTGGGTGCTGTTTCTCAACGTGAACATTCTAATAGTTGATCCTTTGGCCCTCTTTGCATCAATTCTCTTTTCCTATCTTTCACTTGCAGCTCTTGGCATGAGCCTCGAAGCATTCTGCATTCACTCAAGACGAGCACATATGTATGCAAACATGCTTCAAGAACCTGTCATGTTTCTCTCCGGCTTGATTTTTCCGCTTCAATCAATGCCAGAAGCTCTCCTACCAGTCAGCTATTTGCTGCCGTTAACATTTGGATTAATTTCCGTTAGGTTGACTCTGCTGGGTGGTGCATCGATATTCGATGTTGCAATCCCCCTAACTGTGCTTGCCTTCATGGTTCTCATCTTTTTTGGTTTAGCGATCTGGCTGATAGGTTACGCTGAACGGAGTGCCAAGGCAAAGGCTACACTCACGCAATTCTGATGGTGACCAAGGTCATGGCTCTTCACAGTCTCAGAGTGATTTTTGCTGCAGCTAAATTCAATCTGATTATTACTTTGCGATTTTTTAGTGGAACAGCTATCGCCTTGAGGCTCTTCGCTCCAATAATGACTTTGGGGTCAGCGTGGATATTATACAATCACATATATCAAGGGGCACTAGCACCTGAGTTTGGATCCTCAGGTTACATGTCTTTCATCGCCATAGGCAATGCATTCTACGTTTTCGTTTTTGCCGCGGCCTTCGTGGTCGGCAGGGTCATGTTTTGGGAACGTGCAGCTGGCACAATAGAGGCGACTTTTATGACCCCTATGAATCGCCTAGCTTACATGGCGGGAATCATGGTGGCTGCAGCGCTAAACTCTCTGATCGATTTCGCCGCCGTCTTTCTTGTCGGCATGCCCTTTGGCTTTCAAGTGACTTCCCTAAATATTCCTCTGTTCTTATCTAGCATGCTTCTCACTGCTTTCGCTTTATTCGGAGTCGGTTTAATTGTAAATGCAATAACACTGACCTTCAGGGATCGAACCACAACAGCGAACACATTAATGATATTGTACTTGGTTTTTAGTGGGCTAGTCTGTCCAATAGAGCTTATGCCCCAATGGGCTCAAATGATCTCCAAAGTCCTGCCATTGACTTATGGGCTTAAAATTATGCGAACTTCATTGCTTGGAGTTGCAGCTTCTGGTGTGACATATGATTTGGCGATTCTCTTCATAATGGGAGTTGCCTACGTTTTGATAGGTGCTTTAACGCTCAAGCTGATAGAAAAAAACCTCAAGAAAAAGGCGTTGCTGTCAGTCTTTTGACATGCGCGTGCGCCTACTGCTTTCAGAATGAAACACAGAAAAAGAGGGAATTTATTTGTTGTGAGGCACTTCCACTGTGATGCTTGTTTGAGCAGTGTTTCCCGAGGAGTCGGTGGCTTGGTAGGTTATGGTGTAGGTTCTGCTTGAGCCACCTCCGCTTCTTTCCGCTCTCAAGTTAAAGGTGAAGTCGTTCACGGTTACGATGTCGTCAACTGTGCCGCCATCGCCCTTTGCGTTGTCTGGTTCATTGCTTGTTATGGATAGTAAAATGAGCGTTGGCGCAGGATCGCTTGTGTCATAAACTGTCACGGCGACTTCAACTTCCACGTACTTGTGGTTCGGAGGCCATAGCGTGTCTGGTGAGACAGTGATGCTTATCTCAGGCGGCGTCGTATCCACAACAGTCACGGTGACGTTGTCGCTGCCAGTGTTGCCAGCCACATCCGTAACGTTCAGCGTAATAATGTGAATGCCCAAATTGAAAATGTACGTCAGATTCTGCTCCGTTCCTAGAACAGCTCCGTCCTCACTCCAAGCGAAATCGAACTCTGTCGAGCATATGTCTTCAGCTGCTCCGTGGAGTGTTACTTCTGTTCCCTCGTGAGATTCCTGCTCCACAGTCACGTCCGATCCAGCATCAACTTCAGGAGGTTTAGTGTCTACAACCGTTACGGTAACGTTGTCGCTGCCCAGGTTGCCCGTTTCGTCGGTGGCGTTCAAAGTCACAATGTGCGTGCCCAAGTTGAACGTGAATGTCAGCGTCGTATCTGTAACGTTTGCTTCCTTGCTCAGCACAGAGCTATTCTCGCTCCATGTGAAGTTAAACCGTGTCGAAACGTTGTCCGCGGCTGTTCCGTTTAGCACAACCTGCGTTCCCGCCTGTGATTCCTGCTCCACAGTCACGTCTGGACCAGCATCAACAACCGGCGCTGAAGTGTCCTGTTGAACCTCAATGTTGACGGTGTCAGTAGCGTTGTACTGACCATCCGAGACAGTGAGAGTGACCGTAGTGTTTCCCACCGGAAAAACCGCCGTGGATGTGGAGCCCATAGCCGAGTCGCCTGTCCAGTTCCAATAATAAGTCAGAGGATCATCTCCAGGATCGCTTGATTCCGTGCCATCCAGAGTGACGGAAGCGCCTTGTAGGCAATCTTGTTCAACGATCTGGTTTGGTCCTGCATCTGCGATGGGCGGCTGGTTCTCAGTCACAGTTATGGTGGCAATCGCAGTCTCTGTCATGTTGAGGGGAGGACCGAATATGACTGTGAGATTCGCTTTGTAGACGCCTGCCATTGCGTAAACGTGGTTGGTGTTTAGTAGGTCGGGACTGCTTCCGTTGACTGCTGTGGTGTTGTCGCCGAAGTCCCAAGTGACTTGAATTATTGCGGTGACGTTTTCAGTTGTTGTGCCGTTGAATATGACGGTTTTGTCAGTGTAGACTTCTTGGTCTGGACCTGCGCTCAGTACGGCTTGAACGTTTATCACCATCAAGGGTACGATTGCAGCCATCATCAGTAAGGCTACTATGAAGAAGGTTTTTCTTTTCATTCTACGAGTCTCCAGCTTCGCTGTTGGAAGCGAACTGTACAGCGAGAAGCTTCTTCAGTGTGTTCTCGCCACGTATCTCCAATATTGAGTCTTAATAAACATTACTGTTTACCCGTTTAACACAAATGCAAACAAAAACTCCGCACGCGCAACATCAATTATGTTGGAGGAAGCTCGCTGTCTGGAGTATGGTCTGGCAGGATTTCTTCGACGTTCCTTACGACTGGAATTGCATAGCCTCCTAGCGCGACAAACATTCCAAGAGCTCCGGCCAAAACAAACATCAATGCTATGCCGGCTCCTGGACCTGTACCAACCAGCCAGCCAAACAGTTCAGCTAGACTTCCTCCTAGCATCATGGCTGGTTCGAAGACGTTATCTGCCAGAGGTCCTGCCAATAACATGGCTACGGGGGCTCCAATCTGAGCAATCATGCTTCGTGCAGCGAAGACTCGCCCCTGTATGTCAGGGGCAACCTTGCTTTGCCAGATAGCCTGGCTTGACCCGTTTATTATAGGAATGGAAAAAATCGTGAAAAAAGCGGCTACAATCCACAAAGTCGGGGTTTGCGCAACACCCAGAAACAGCATTCCCATTGTGACAAGTAGCAGTCCAAGCAAAATCCCATGGATTCTTCGCTTCGGGCCGCCCCAAACACTTAGGAAAATGCTACCAACCATTCCACTGACTCCCATAGCCGACTGGACAAGGCCTAGTATTGTAGCATCGTTTCCAGTTCGAGACAAGACCATGGGGGCAAGCAATGTAAATGCAAATGGGGCGAGGAGGTTAACACAGAAGAAAATCAAGAGCAACGCGAGCAGGCTGGTTCTTGCGGAAATGTAGCGGAAACCATAGACAGATTCTGTCCAAAGACTGCCCCTGCTTTTCTTCCCTTCCAATGTTGCGGCTGGTTGAGGCACATTGACCGCAAGCAGTGCTACGATGGCCAACAAGAAAGTCACCACGTCAATAGTCAAGATACCGGCAATGCCGATGGTGGCAAGAAAGAGAGCAGCCAAACTTGGAGCAAATATGCCTGAAGCAAATTGAGCCGAAGAAAGCATTCCACTCGCGCGACCATACTGCTTCTTGGAGACCATTGTTGTAACTGCAGCAGAATATGCTGGAAATTGAAATGCCCCAAAAGTGCCAGAAAAGGCTCCTGTTGCGTACAGATGCCAGATCTGCAAATTGCCTGTCGAGTACAAAATTAGTACAACGACCGTTGATAGCACAGCTGCAAGGTCACTCAACATCATCACAAACTTGCGACTCCAACGATCCACCAGTGCTCCAGCAAAAGGTGTGATAAGCAAAGCAGGGGCAAACGTGAAAAATGCGACCAATGCGAGAGCAGTTGCTTGGCCTGTGATCTGCCAAGCCCAGATTGTGAGGGCAAAATTAGTCATTGCGGTACCGAAGAGGGAGACTAGTTGACCCATCCAGATTATGGTAAAACCCCACATGCCTGCTGGACGACTAGTAGGTTCAACTCCGGTTTGGATCTGGTCCATTCTTGCGAATCTCCTTTCAAGGTCGTGTCCCGTCATCGCATTTAACCTTTGAGTCGCGCACGGCGAATTCCTACTATGCCCGCGCGCACTATTTTTGGACAAAGAATCAATCACACACATGCGGTCGAAGCCGTAGCGCACACACTACACGTTGTCTCATTAGCAAGACGAAACATTAAATTTGCGTTTCGTGACTGTCTATTGGGGAGTGATTTGCGATCTATCTTTGTTCTAATTGATGGTGTTAGAGCTGATGTTCTTTATGGAATGTTGAATGAAAAATCTCTACCAAATATTCGAAAGCACATTGTGGAGAGGGGAGTCATTGTGAGGGATGCAGTCACAGTCTTTCCATCTACAACTGGACCGGCTCACGCTCCTTTCTTGACTGGGGCTTTTCCTGGGCCTCTTAACATGCCAGGGATCCGATGGTTTGACCGAAAAAGGAATAACTACCAGAATTATGGCCCCTTAGCTTGGCTTCAATTTGAACGTGACTATGTCGGTCCTGGAGCCTTCGCCATGAACACAGACATGAGTGGAAAGATCCCGACGATTTTTGAAAGGCTGAAGGATTCAACCACAGCTGCAATCTTTGAGCCAATTACACGTGGAGCGAAGTTCATTTATCCCCCCTTAGCCAATGTCATGGCTAAAATCTTTGGCCCTTTGAGAGCGTTCACTTGGGAGCATGTTGACGCCCTCGCAGCACGAACCCTTGAATTAGTTTACAGATGCTCTGCTTTGGTAAAATGGATGAAGATTCCGTCCGAGCCACCTGTCTTTTCCGCTGTGTATATGCCTGGCGTCGATGAAGCTAGCCACGAGCATGGACCATTATCTGAAAACACGCGCCATGCCATCAAGAATGTAGATAAGCAAATTGGCCACATCGCTAAAACCCTCATTGATCTTGACCTATATGACGAAACTTCCATTGTAATCAGCTCAGATCACGGACTTCGACCAACAAGTTTACACTTCGATCTTTCAAAATTTCTTACTACAGTTGGCTTGGATGTTCGCACTTTTCCAGTAACGTTTCTCCAAGGCTTAGGCGAGTTTGACGCAACGGTGGCTGTCAGCGGCAATGGAATGGCCCACATTTATCTCGCTAAAGAAGGTGCAGAAGATATAGCATATCCATTTCAGTACATTAAACATGATTGGTCGAAAAAACCCAGCTTGGGGGACCTAGAGAACTACAGAATTCGAAAGGGGCACGTAAACATGATAGATTTAGTGAGTCAACTATTGCCAATTGAACAGGTGTTTGTTTCCGAGAACAAAGCCACATCTCATGTATTCTCCTGTAATGGTCATGGAGTCGTCAAAAGAAAGGGGCGAAACAACTACTCCTACGATGTTGTTAGAGGGGAAGATCCATTAGGCTACGCTGCATTAGTGGAGGAGGGCAAAATTGCATACGGAGAGTGGCTGGATGACCGGGAATGGCTTTCAGCCACCTGCAAAACCGAGTTTCCAGATGCGCCTGTTCAAATTGCGCAAATCTTTGAAAGTTCTCGCTCAGGAGATTTAGTGCTCAATTCTCGTAGTGGGTGGGATCTGATGCCCGAAATTCCCCCACACAAAGGATCGCACGGTGGTCTTCATGCAGCTGAAATGAAAGTCCCCCTCTTAGTCGCCAATTCGAACTATCAAGCAAAACCTGATCAACCGCTTCGGACCCTTGACGTCTTCGATATTCTTCTTTCTTGAATGGCGCGCGCGCAAGAGCAAAATGCAAAAAAATGGGAAGAATAACAATTCGCGTTGGATTGGCATATGAATATAATATTCCACGCTTTGTTGGGTCTCCTATTTGCCAGGTTGTACGTGGTGACCGATATTCTCGCCGTTTCAATTGGTCTTCTGTTTTCGATTCTTCCAGATTTTGATCATATTCCACACCTGAAGAGAGCGTTCAAGACTGGTCGATTCGGGGTGGAATCCCGTTCACCACTTCACGAATTGGTGGGGCTTTTTCTTGCCTTATCAGGTTCTTTTGCTGCGTTGATTATCAATTCTCACCTGTTTCTGTTGACATTAAGTTGTGGATTAAGTCATTTCATAGTTGATTTTCTTACAAGAACTTGTCGACCTTTATATCCTTTCTCAACAAGAAAAGTTAACCTCAGCTTCTATCCAAAAGAGTTGAAAAGGATGTTTATTTGGGATACAATCCTAACTGCAACCCTAGGCATAATGAATCTAGTAGTAGCAATTATGTTTTAGGCAAGCACGTTCATAGATCATTGTTATCTATTTGCCTAAAGAAAGAGCGTGCAGACGCGCATGCGGCGCGTAGCAGTAAACAGAGGATGCCTGTGCGTGATTCGCCTTCACTGTTGGTCTTCATGTAGATGTGGTGCTCGGTCGGCTAACTTGCCCCATGTTTCAGTTCTGTTGTAGCGGGTCTGGGATGATTGAAAATGCACGAAAACGGGCGCTTGATCGAGTTTGGGATTTGCGGCAAACAGCGCTCTGTCTCCATACCGAAGAGCCTCCAACACCAATGGCATTTCACTCCGAAAGATAGCGTCTCGCCAACCAGCCCTGCCGAAAACTAGGCCTCCACTCACGTGACAATAGATGTGGAGCTCCAGCTTATCTTGATTAGTTTTCCATTCTGCAAGCACCTCGTCCCGCATAAACCGTGTAGACCATCCGGAAATCTGATCACGATTGTAGTCGGGACCTACTGTCAGAAACAGATCCCCTGTGACGTCAGAGTGGGTCAGCGTGTACCGGCGCGGCACAATGGGATTTTCTGGCTTGACTCCTGGTAAGTAAGTGACATGCAGCTTTTGAGGGTCTAGTCTGACCATAATCTCACCTTGAAAAGGAGCTCATTCTCACAGGAACTCTTGAAGGTTTGTCTTTCCGACCTTCAGATCTGGAAAGGATTCAAGCAACTGCTTGGCGATTTCTGCAAGCAGTCTCTTGACACCATCAGTCTTTTCGACGTTTGACCCGGGATAGATTCTCACGACGAAGCCATCTTCTCTACTGCTCAGTAAAACAAGGAAACCCAATTTTTTGCCGTTCTCGATTACTAACGCCTCTGTGAGAATCGACTTTTCTTCATCGTCAATGTACTTCTTGAAAGTTCTCAGGACAGCAGGCTCATCTCTCTTAAACACCGGCTTCATTCCGTCGAACACGTCCCTGAATCGTAGTTCTCCGTTTAGCACCACATGAGGCACACCAGTTTCACCTCCACCGTAAGCAAAACTAATAGGGACAACACTCAAAAAACGCTTTCGTATTTTGCACTCACTCCAGACTGCACAGCCAAAGTAGGGTATATCGAGCCAGCGGGCTCCGATCGGCTTCTACTTCTTGATAGTCAGCTTCGCTCCGCAGATTGAGCATTTTCCTTCGTGAGTTATTTTTGGCTGCTCCGTCACTTCTGCACCGCACAGGGCACACTTCACCAATTCCTTCACCACCTCCCCTATTGAAAACGATGGTGTAAAAATGGGTGTTCATCTCATAAAGCTTTTTTCCCACAGAACGCGTAGCAAGCCCTAAGCGCAACCATAGTCCTCAAGCAAGATTGCCCCCGCCATTTTTCCAAACCACAAACTTGATTTGGTGGCGCGCGCGTGCATTAAGGTTTAATCTGGTTGAATAGAACTTTGCCGCACATTTTTGCTGGTGTGGGAATGTTGAGCAAGGCCAACACTGTTGGAGCGAGGTTCGATGATGTGGGCGTCTTTTGTTGTTGAGTCTGGTTGGACACGGTCTTCTACTGCAAGTAAAAATCCTTCAGGTCTGTGGTTGCCGCTTCGACCGTCTGGGTGCGCGCGCGCACCAGTAATGAGAGCATACCTGGAAAAGGTGAAGATGCCAAGCCGGCGTGAAAGGATGAAAATCGAAGGTCCATGAAATGCGCTGTTCCTCAAGTCTTGACTGGCTCTCGACTCAAGAATGCGAGTACGGCGCTAGCCACTGGCGGAAGGAATCCAAAAGGCAGCAAGGGCAAGCTGTACACCCAACTTCCGAAGGCAGTTGCCAATCCTGCCCAGAGCACCAAAGGCAGCCCAAAAAATCCGCCAAAAGACCCTCCGCATAGGATTAACAATGCCCCAAGCGTCGTGGTTCGTTGCCAGACTAAGGTGCTGCCGACAATCATTATTGTTGCTGAGATGAGCAAGGTTGGGATTAAAGGAAAAAAAGCGTGGGGTAACGCGACCAAAGTCAACCCACCGCTAATAACTCCCAGCACTGCTGAAGCCTTTCGATAAGCGACCCTTCGCGCAGCAGTTCTTGAGTGTGGCTGCGAATTTCTGGAAGAACTTTTGAATTCAGACAAGTTTTCACCCCTAGTCTAATCTCAATATTTTCTGATTGCGCGTGCGAGCTTATTGGTACTAACGAGCCACTTATTCTATTTTTTTTGTTCTTCCTTTAGCAGCACGGTTTTTTCGGTTTTGATTCTCTGCTGAGTCTTTTTACTACCTCGCACGCGAGAGGTCGAAGCGGTCAAGGTTCATTACCTTGTTCCACGCGGCTACGAAGTCTTGCAGGAACTTCTCCTGGGAGTCATCGCATCCGTAGACTTCCGCCAAGGCTCGGAGTTGGGAGTTCGAACCGAAGATGAGGTCGACTCGGGTGCCGGTCCACTTGAGTTTGCCCGTTGCGCGATCACGACCCTCGAACACGTCTTCGTCTTCCGAGGTTGCCTTCCACGTCGTGCTCATGTCGAGCAGATTCACGAAGAAGTCATTGGTGAGCGTCTCTGGCCGCTTGGTGAAGACGCCGTGCTGGGACTGTCCGAAGTTGGCATTCAAGACGCGCATACCACCAACGAGAACCGTCATCTCCGGAGCGGTCAGCGTCAGCAGTTGCGCACGATCAACCAGCAGTTCCTCTGCCGATACGGCGTATTTGGTTTTGAGGTAGTTACGGAACCCGTCTGCAGCCGGTTCGAGTACGGCGAATGACTCCACGTCGGTTTGCTCCTGCGATGCATCTGTGCGTCCTGGCGTGAAGGGAACGGTTATATCCTGACCGGCTTTCTTCGCGGCTTGCTCGACACCTGCGCATCCGCCGAGGACAATCAAGTCAGCGAGTGAAACCTTCTTTCCATCTGACTGCGTGCTGTTGAACTCCTTTTGGATTCCCTCAAGGACCTGCAGCACAGTCTTCAGTTGAGCTGGCTGGTTGACTTCCCAATCCTTTTGCGGGGCAAGACGGATGCGAGCCCCGTTCGCACCGCCCCTCTTGTCGGATCCACGGAAGGTGGATGCCGATGCCCAAGCGGTTGAGACCAGTTCCGAGATCGACAGGCTTGAGGCAAGGATCTTGCCCTTGAGGTCTGCAATGTCTTGCTCGTCGATTAGATCATGATCGACTTCGGGCACCGGGTCTTGCCAGATCAGTTCCTCCGCAGGGACCTCCGGACCGAGATAGCGTGATCTGGGGCCCATGTCCCGGTGGGTCAGTTTGAACCACGCCCGAGCAAACGCGTCTGCGAACTCATCGGGATTCTCATAGAAACGCCGCGAGATCGGCTCGTAGATCGGGTCCATCCGCAACGCCAAGTCCGCGGTGGTCATCATGGTCGGGACCCGCTTCGACGGATCGTGAGCAGACGGTGCAAGGTCCCCTTCAGGCACATCCTTTGGCCTCCACTGCCAAGCGCCAGCAGGACTCTTCGTCAATTCCCACTCGTAGTCGAACAGCATGTGGAAATAGCCCATGCCCCATTGGGTCGGATTCGGCGTCCAGGCACCTTCCAGACCGCTGGTGATCGTGTCATCTCCCTTGCCACTGCGGAAGCTGCTGATCCAGCCAAGACCCTGCTCTTCGATGCTGGCGCCTTCCGGCTCAGGACCAACAAGGGCAGGATCGCCAGCACCATGGCATTTTCCAAAAGTGTGCCCACCAGCGATTAGTGCGACAGTTTCTTCGTCGTTCATCGCCATGCGCCCGAAGGTCTCTCGAATGTCGAGACCCGACGCAACCGGATCCGGCTTGCCATTCGGCCCTTCCGGGTTTACATAGATCAGCCCCATCTGCACAGCAGCAAGAGGATTCTCAAGTTCCCGATCGCCAGTATAGCGCTTGTCGTCAAGCCACTCGCTCTCAGTCCCCCAATAAATGTCCTCTTCCGGCTCCCAAACATCTTCACGCCCGCCGCCGAAGCCAAACGTCTTAAAGCCCATCGACTCCAGAGCGCAGTTGCCAGCTAGGATCATCAGGTCAGCCCAAGAGATCCTCCTGCCATATTTCTGCTTAATCGGCCAAAGCAAACGGCGCGCCTTGTCTAGGTTAGCGTTATCCGGCCAGCTGTTGATAGGCGCTAAACGCTGCGAACCCGAAGAAGCGCCCCCGCGTCCGTCCCCCCTGCGGTAGGTGCCTGCACTGTGCCACGCCATCCGAATGAAGAGCCCTCCATAGTGGCCATAATCAGCTGGCCACCAGTCTTGTGAATCGGTCATCAGCGCATGGAGGTCCTTCTTCAGGGCCTTCAGGTCAAGTTTCTTGAATTCATCAGCGTAGTTGAACTCCTTGCCCATCGGATTGGACAATAGGGAATGCTGGTGCAGAATATTCAGGTTCAACTGGTTCGGCCACCAGTCTCGGATCGACATACGTGCCCGGCCAGTTGATAACGTCTTTTTATCATTCAATTTGACATAACCCCACTCTATGTTTTCCTGAAGAGTCATTCTTCATAAAATAGTAATTGGCTATGCTTATTATGATTTTAGATATGGCCAAAAAAAAGGGATTTTGTAGGTGCGCACGCTAGATGCTTCAGCCAAGTCTTTTTCGGAGGGCTAATGCAGCCAGCAGCGTCGCCATCATGAAGAGAGGGAGAACAAGGAGATGGTGAAATTCAGGAATCCAGTTGTACCCTGTTGAAGTCAGGTCACCCCAGTTTGAAGGATTTTCGATGACCTCCCAGTAGCTCGGAGGCCACGTGTAGGGATCTTGACCAACACCACGAGTTCTCAGGAAACCTATGCCCACGGTGTTTTCCACTCCCGCCACTATGTTGAGCTTAGAATATGTGATGTTGAACTCGGCTTGCCAGCTGAATTCTTCTGTCCCCGTGCTAGCGCTCCAGCCTGAGACATAGGTCCTTGTCCATTCACCTCCCGCCACATTGGACTCGCCCAACGTTCCATTGCGATAGACCCACAGTGCCATGTCATCTGGCTGCAGCGAAGGGCTTCCGTCATGTTCACTATCAATCAGGATGGTAACGTTGGGTTCGTAAACCAAAGCATAAGCTTGAGAAACTGCTATGTAGAGGTTCAATCCGTTGTGCTTCGCGTAGACCGCTGTGTTGTTGAAGAGAAGAGAATCCGCATCGGTCCATTCTCCAGGAAGAATGTCTTATCATCTTATCATCTTATCATCTTATGCCACCAGCATATCTGGCTCTCTCTATTCTTCTAGAAGAAGCTTGTAGGTGCCATATGTGATAGAATCCTTGTCCAAAAGTCATAAAAGTGAAACGGGCAAACTAAGGTAAAAGTTTCGAAGTGACGGTATATGAAAGGAAACCTTGCACTAGGCATCGTTTTGATGCTTATCGCTATGGGAATGTCAAGTATTGTGGTCAAAATTGACCAAGTTAAGGCATTTGAACTCATTTACATTAGAGAAGATGGCTCAATAGAACCCAAGGAAGCGAACATCACAACCGCGGATCTCATTATTTACAATTTCGCGGGTAACAACTATGGTCGCATTGAGATTGAGCGGGGCAACGTTGTGCTTAATGGACTCGGGTACTCCCTGGAAGGAGCAAATTCTGGGAATGGCATCTTTTTCAGAGACATATCAAACGTCACATTGAAAAACTTAACCATCAGAAATTTCGACATCGGGATCAACATCTACAACTCCTCACAAAACCGGATTCAGCACAACAACATCACGGACAACAACGATTTCGGAATCTACATCTACGATTCGTTAAACAACACCGTCTCTGACAACAAGATAATGAATAACGGAGGATACAATTACGGTGGATACTCAGCCATCGACATCTCATACTCCCACAACAACACGTTCCACCGTAACAACATCACAGAAAACCTATTTCTAGACGGTGTTGGGCTCTGGGCATCGTCAAACAACAGCATCTATGACAATGTCATGGCCAGCAACTATATGGGCATCCGCTATGACCAAAGCAGCAGTCACAACCACGTCCACACAAACAACATCTCAAGCAGCCTCTACGGGATCTACCTAATCCAGTCCACAAACAACACATTGAACCACAATCTACTTGACGACGTTAATTATGGCTTTTATGTCTACGGAGAGGAGTTATCCCAGTATTTACACGACATTGACACTTCAAATCTCGTCGATGGAAAACCTGTATATTACCTCATCAACCACAACAACGACAGCATTCGCCCGCCCACGCATCCTGAAATCGGATTCTTAGCTCTCATCAACTCAACAAACATCACTGTCGAAAGGAACAACCTTACCAACAACGGGCTGGGGCTTCTCTTCGCCTACACAAAAAACTCCCGAATTGCCTATAACAACATCACACACAACTACGACGGAGTGAAGCATTACCGGTCGTTTAACAACTCCATTACCGGGAACAACATAGTCGGCAACGAATACCGCGGAATCTACCTGTGGGATTCCAACGGCACCACGATGTCCGAAAATAGCATTGTAGACAACGGCGAACTAGGCATTTACCTGAGTGACGCGTCAAACAACATACTCTACGGAAACACAATCGCACACAGTGACTACGCAATTGAACTCGGTGGTCACAACAACTCCATCTACCTCAACAACTTCGTGAACAACACGCAGCAAATCGATTCATACGACTTCGAAAACTTCTGGGACAACGGCCTGGAAGGGAATTACTGGAGCGACTACAACGGAAACGACACGAACAACGATGGCATCGGCGAGACACCCTACGAGATCGACCCAAACAACAATGACACTCTTCCTCTATTGGGCATGTTCTATGGCTTCAATGCATCCCTCACAGAGCAGGTATATGTCATCTGTAACTCCACTGTCAACGCAGCTGAGTACAGCAGCTCGACCAACACCATCAATCTACTAGTCTCCAACATCTCTGAGAATCAGACATTTGGCTTCATTCGAATCTGCATCCCTCACACTCTCATGAATGAGACATATCACGTTACTGTCAACGGCACAGCCCCACACTATTTCAACTATAATCTCTCTGATAATGGAACCCATCGATGGATTTACTTCACATACGAGCACTCAATGCTTGAGATCGCTATAGTGCCAGAATTTTCATGCCTCGTCATCCTCCCGCTACTCTTGATAGCAACAATGCTTGGAGCTATTGTCTACAAAAAAAGACAAGAAAGACAGCCAATTGCCAACGGAAATTAGTTGGATTAGGCAAACCGCCAGTATGCAAGCATTATTACTAATTCTAGTATGAGTGCGTACACGCAAATTGCGAGCCAAGTTTAGAAAGAGAAATAAGTGCTTCCTCAGATGATGTCACCTCAGAAGGCAAACTTTGAATGGTGTCATGTGTTGGATGATGAATCTAAATACCACACGCTTCTTCGGAATCCTGCTCGCAGAAGGATAATTGAAATTCTCGGCGCGCAAGAGAAGATTGGGTTCAAGGAGTTGAAGGAAACTCTTGGCATGGGAGTTGGCACGGTGTACTATCACCTTGACATGCTTTCCAGCTACTTGTCCCAAGATAGCCAGCGAAAATACCGACTCAATGACAAGGGCCGTCTGCTATACAAATCGCTAAAAGATGGAGGCAGGCCTCCTTCACGGTTGGAGTTGAGCGAGACATTTAGTCATAGGTTGATCAGATGGCTTTTCTTAGCACCTGTCTTTTCGAAAACGATTCACCCGCTGCGAACACTTCCTTTCGCGTTGTTTATTCTCCTTTTTGGGGCATTTGGATCAGCTCTTGCGTCATCCCAATCACTGCTGCTTTTCTATTCACCCTTCACTAATTATCAGTTCGAAGCAACAAGTTTCCTCTATCTGTTTAATTGGATCAGCCTCTTCTTTTTCTCAGACTTGGTTTGCTGGGCAGCTTTCAAGAGAGTTGGCGGTGATTTGCAGCTTTTTGTGTGTATAGGTATAGCCTCGCTGCCAATTGCGCTGTTCCCCTACCTTTTCATGTTCCTCTCTTATGAACTCGCCCGATACTTGCTCCTAGTGTTAGTAGTCTGGACCGTGATGCTTTTGTCCTCAGCATACTCCTTCAGCAAAGGTCTTCGGCTGGATAGAGCCATTGTATTAAGCATTTTTGTCCTGTACTTGAATGTGGGGATTTTATTTGCGTTAGGACGGCTAGTTTAATCTGTCTTCTTTCCGGAGAATATTGAGTTCTAGGTTCCTAGAACTGTTCTAGCCACATATTCGAGGTTTCTAGAAGCGATTCTCTTAAAAGAAGCGGTTTCATAGTTTATTTTGGTGAAAAACGCTTGAAAAATGGAAAAAACATATTGGGGACAACGGTTGTTCTAGCGATTCTAGCGACGTCTCTCGTGTTCCCTGTAGCGGCTCAGACAACTTCGGGTCAAAACCGGGAACACCCTGAGATCCTACCTTATGGACCCAATGGCAGCAACAACTGGACTTGGATAAAAACAGACACCATCAACTTGATCTTTCCTGCTGGGGGACGGAACCCCATGTTCTTATGGTGGTACGCTGAGGATCCGAGCAACATCTATGCCTTAAAATATAAAGGATTAATCGAATTCATGACTTTCGCGACTCCTTACTACCAGCATGTATATGAAGCAACTGAGTTCAAGCTTCAGTTTGCCCTGAACAGCAACTACTTTGAACCATCACAAAACCAGATTCGTCAGCAGGCCCGACTTAGAATTCAGCAAAGGCTGATGAATCTAGCTTTCTTCTATGGCCTTCATAATCCATACTTACCGTTTAGCGCGTGCGAGTGGAGCCTGAGTGGACCTGTAGAAGTTCCAGACGGCAGCCCCCTATACCTATCCTTCAACTTCACGCTCGTCGGCGTGCCTTTCCCAAACCTCAAATTCGCCGAGAATAACGTCATCATCAGATGCAGGTTTTACCTCGTTGAGACAACAGAGGATGTTGGAGGATTCTACACCTACTCAGTCGGCGAAGGCGAGCTTAAAATGGACTTAATTGTGAAGAATTGGACATGGAACCTTGATCTAATACAGCCACTACTTGGCGAATTTGCTGATAATGGCATTGAGATTCCAACGAATAGAACGGGATTAGCGCTGTGGATGAACCTTGCATCCATCTCCCTGGAGAAGCTCGACTTTGCTGAGCAAGACATAGATGCGGAAAATGGTTCGTTAGAAACCCAATCGATGACACAAAACATGTATGTAGAAGGAGCCCAAGTCAGCCTAGCTCAAAATAACACCCAGTCCAACCTCGAAGAACCGTTAAGAAACCGAGCAAACATAAGAGAACGCTTCAGACTACGCTTCGCGACTCCAGATGCCTCCTTTGTTGGATTCTTCAAATACGTGCCGAAGGCCCTTGTCTACGACGATACCACCACAACAGTGGTAGATGTCAGAGCATCGTACATCTCAGCTGGCAGTCACATGCGACTATTCCTCGCGTATCCATACTTTGGGAACAAAACACTAGAGCATGATCCATCTCTAGGCTTGGAGATCGAGCCGACACTCTTAACTTCCGAATCGCTCTTAATATTGGTAGGCTCTATTTCAACAGTCACAATCGTCATCGCAGTTTACATGTGGAAAAGAAAAACAATAAACATCGTAGGGCCAAATTAAATCCCTCCTTTTTCCCACCTCTCAAGCACGCATCACGGGCATGTGAGCAGATGGAGACTCGTGATTCCACGTCCATAAAGGCTAACTGAGTGTTTCTCAGTAATATTCTCGGTAGACTAGGAAGTTGAGGAGCACCAAAGCGATCTCTTATGCCATAATCATCATTTCCATCGATGTCCTCGTTATTGCATCCTTCCTGTTCTCATTATCCGTCACCGAATCGATGCCAGTCGCAGAACCAGCTGAGTCAACCAGTACGCATGCACACGCAGCCAGCTTTAATGAAACAGGTGACAGGACAGATAGAAACATGACGTTTCTTATGCTGCCTGAAGAAGCTTCAGTGAAGATCAATGAGACGTTCACAATTCAGATTGGTGTTGAGAATGCTACTGACATGTATGGCTGGCAGGTTTACCTGAGTTACGATCCTGGGGTGCTTCGATGTGTCGATGTTCATCTTCCAGGTGACCATGTCTTTTCTTTTAGAATCACAGCTGGTGATGCATTAGTTGAATATGATTCTACCGCGTTTGCAAACCCACTTCGCAAGATACAGAACAGCGAAGGATGGACTCTTGCGGGCAACTGCCTGTTGGGGAAAAACCAGTCCACGTTCACGGGGTCAGGCATTCTATGTCAAGTAGAGCTGAAGGCTATCGGCTGCGGCGTCTCTCCTATAAAACTGCTTCTCGATTCAAATTTCGGCTCCTTCATTCTAGATTCAAACTTAAGAGGAGCAAAACCGCCATCAACTGTTGAGAGTCTTGTGACCTGCACTGAAGATTAGCAAATGAAGCTTAATTGGCGCGTGCGCTTTTTCCATTCCTGAAAGGTCTAGAAATCATTGTGTTCTAGACTATGAAGTATTTTGGGCAGAGGGAGGATTTCTCGACCCAAAAAGAAACTTGGATGTCCTTCACGCCTGGTATTCTAGCGATCTTATGGGTCATGAGCATCAGATGTTGAAAATCCCTTGCCACTCCGATGGCCAACAAGTCATGATCCCCAACAGTTTTTGTAGCTAGAATTATGTTTGGCATTGAAATCAGTTTGCCTAGAATCAGTGACGAATCGACCGGATTAGCCTCACTTCCCAGTATGTGTAGGGATGACGCATCAATAAGAAATGCAGTCATGCAGTGATACCCAACTTTCTTGGGGTTAATTACTACAGTTGATCCTCGAATTACGCCAGTCTCTTGTAGTTTTTGATACCTATTTATCACAGTATCAGGAGATATTTTGAGTTCCTCAGCAATCTTTCGGAAAGATGTACGTGCATTAGTGGTTAGTTTCTTGATTATTTGTAGGTTAATTTCATCCATCAAAACTACTCCTCTTTGAGATGGTTGAATTCGAAATTTTCAGGGCACAGCAATATTTCATCAACCCAGATGGTAGTAGTTACATTTCGAACCAAGGGGTGGCCCTTTATTAGCTCCTTAATTTGGCTGAGCGTGCCAACATTCTTGAGAACTGCAATACAGAAGATGTCTTCTCTGCCTATAGAAGTAGTGAAGAACACAATTCCCGGGATAGTCTGGATCAATTCAACAACTTCGTTGAGACGTGGAAGCCTTACATCTACTCCTATGCTTGCGACGCAGTCATATCCAAAGCTTTTGGGATTCACTAGTATGGTTGTTCCTCTGATAATCCCTGCTTTTTTCATTTTTCTGAATCTCTTGCTTATCGTATCGGTTGAGACGCTGCAACTCTTTGCGATGTCAGAGAAGTTGTGACGCGCGTCTCTCTGAAGGGCCCTAAGAATATTTATATCAATTTTATCAACCTGTGTGCCACGAGCCATGATAATCCCTTTTTCAGAGGAGTTGTGCCTAGAGCATATAAATTATACTATTTTAAGCGAAAAATCTTACGGTGTCGAGTGAAACGCCTGCAAATGGAGGTTACTCTACACTTTCGGTATTTTAGGTCATTGCGTCTTAAAATGTAGAAAATAGCTTTGATATTTCAAACAAAAGGAATAAATAAAGGCGAATTATCTTAAAATGCGTGATGTTGGTTGCAGATAACAGAACTCATCAAAGAGATCGAAGACAGGAGGAAAACAGGGGAGTTGAGCAGGAAAAGGTTTGCTTGCGCTCACTGTGGAAGCACATGGGTTGAGCTAGTTGGTTTGGTCGTTGGACAAAAAGATGGAGTAGAGGATCTATGTCTTCGAATTGGTATGGAATCCGATAATTGCCAATCTTGTAGATACAGATCTCTAGAATGTCGAGAATGCGGTTCAAAAGATGTCTACGAAATAATGTTGGCTGAGGGAGCTTCTGAAGAGACATCGCTTAGCTTCAAAGGCATACGAAAAGTTTCCCGAGGTCCAGAAGATAGAGCATCGTGAAAGCCTCCACTTTCGCGATTTAGAGAGTAGATAATTAACTTCAGGGAGTCATAGAGCGTGGCGGAAAACACTTTAGAACACAGCAAAGTCGACAAGATTATTGAAAGCCATTCTTATGAAAAATCAGCATTAATTGCCGTATTGCAGGAGATTGAAAATTCGTATGGCTATCTTCCGCCTTGGACGTTGAGATATGTTTCTGAGAAACTTAAAGTTCCTCTGATTCAGGTTTACGGCGTCGCTTCCTTCTATGATGCATTTCACCTGACAGCCCGTGGCAAACATATCATCCGTGTTTGCCTTGGAACAGCCTGCTACTTGAGAGGCTCGACTCGGATTCTAGAGGCTTTAGAAAGAGAATTGGGCATAAAAGATGGCGAGACAACATCAGACCGGGAGTTTAGCATTCAATCGGTTCGGTGTCTAGGTGCATGCGCCTTGGCGCCTGTCATGATCATTGATGATCGTTACTTCGACAAGATAGCCCCAACGAAAATCAAGAGTGTGTTAAAACGGGTACAGGGAAAAAATGAAAAAAGTTAGAACTCGCCAAGAGCTTGTGGCTTTGCAAAACTCTTTGTTGGAAAACAGAGATCCGAATAAGCCTTGTGTAAGAGTGTGCGTTAGTACTGGGTGCCGGGCACGTGGCAGTTTAGATGTTCTCGAGGCTTTTCGGGACGAAGTCATGAAACAAGGCTGTGAAATGGATGCGGATATCAAGCAGACAGGGTGTCATGGCTTTTGTGAAAGGGGCCCTGTAGTTGTAATAGAACCCCAAGAAGTCTTTTACCAAGGGGTAAAGCCAAGTGATGTCCCCGAGGTCGTTTCACAAACATTACACAACGGGGATGTCGTTGACAGGCTTTTATATGTCAATCCCGCAACACATCAAAAGGTTCGTTGTGAAGCTGAAGTGCCTTTCTATAAAATGCAGACAAGACGAATTCTCGCTAACAACGGGCGCATTGACCCTACAAACATTCTTGACTACATAGCTGTTGGAGGTTATCAGGCTCTCGCAAAAGCGATAACAGCAATGTCTCCTGAGAAAATTATTGGTACTATCGAAAAGTCGGGGCTCCGCGGTCTTGGCGGTGGAGGTTTCCCCACTGGACTAAAATGGCGATCGTGCCGAAAAGCTGAGGGGGACATTAAATTCGTGATCGGAAATGGTGATGAAGGTGACCCTGGAGCCTTCAGTGACAGAAGCCTCATGGAAGCGAATCCCCACAGCATCCTGGAAGGGATGATTGTAGGGGCTTATGCAATAGGAGCGAATCAAGCATACCTTTATGTTCGTACCGAGTATCCCCTAGCATTGAAGCACCTTCAGATAGCCATCGACCAAGCAAAAGACTATGGATTTTTAGGGAACAGTATATTCAGTTCTGGGTTCGACTTAGGGATTAAGATAGTCCGTGGTGGAGGCGCATTTGTGTGTGGCGAATCTTCTGCGTTAGTCGCTTCCATAGAAGGTAGAGTAGGCGAGCCAAGAGCGAAATACGTCCATACAGTTGAGCGGGGCTTGTGGAGCAAACCAACTAATCTGAATAATGTTAAGACGTGGGCTTGTATCCCTTTGATTATCAATAAGGGTGCGGATTGGTATGCAAAATTAGGAACCGAGAGATGTAAAGGAACAGCGATTTTCTCTCTTGTTGGAAAAGTGAACAACACAGGTCTCATTGAAGTGCCCATGGGAACTCGACTCAGGGAGATCATTTATGACATAGGTGGAGGGATACTTGGAGGCAAGAAGTTCAAAGCTGTTCAAACAGGTGGTCCTTCCGGTGGATGTATGCCTGAAGCGCTTCTCGATCTTCCAGTGGACTTCGATAGGTTAACTGAAGCTGGCTCAATGATGGGGTCTGGTGGTATGATCGTCATGGACGAAGCCACATGTATGGTAGATGTGGCTCGGTATTTCCTTGACTTCCTGCAATATGAATCCTGTGGTAAATGTGTTCCTTGTCGAGAAGGAGTCAAAAGGATGCTTGAGATCGTAACCGACATCACTAAGGGGGATGCCAAGAAAGAGAGTTTGGCGCTCCTTCAAGAATTGGCTGAGATGGTAAAGGACTTTTCTCTTTGTGGTCTTGGTCGGACATCGCCAAACACTGTACTGTCAACTTTGAAGTATTTTCAAGATGAATACCAAATTCACGTGAAAAACAAAAAGTGTGTAGCAGGCATCTGCAAGGAACTTGTTGAGTACTTTGTTGTGGAGGACAAATGCACAGGGTGTGGTGCCTGCTTGAAACTCTGCCCGCAACAGGCCATACAAGGTGAACCAAAGAACCCTCACACCATTGATCCCAACAAATGTGTTAGATGTGGGGTTTGCAGAGATGCTTGCCCGTTTGATGCGGTATTGTTGAAGTAGGAAGTGATTAGATGGTAACTTTAACAATTGATGGAGTAAAAGTTCAAGCTGAAGAAGGTTCAACTATATTTGAGGTCGCTAGACTCTATGGATTCAACATCCCAACCTTATGCTATCATGATGAGTTGACGCCCTACGGTGCTTGTCGGCTGTGTACGGTAGAGGTTGACGATGGAAGAAGGACTAGACTAGTGACCTCGTGTTTATACCCTGTTCGGGAGGGAATTTGTGTGAAGACATATTCGCAGAGATTGGCAAGGGGGCGGAAGCTGATATTAGAATTGTTAATTGCCAGATGCCCCAATTCGAAGACGCTGCAGGATTTGGCTTGTAAAATGGGATTGGAGCATGTGAGATTCAAGGTGGATAGCAAAGACTGTATTCTTTGTGGGTTATGTGTAAGAATGTGCGCTGAGCAAATGGGAAGTGGGGCGATAGGTTTTGTGGGCAGAGGACAAGATAGAGAGGTGATTACCCCATTTCGATTGTCGAGTGAAACGTGCAGAAACTGCGGAGCCTGCATGTATATTTGCCCAGTAGTTGAACTGCAGTGCCGCGGGGTAAAATCTCCAGGAGAGCTCTGCAACTCTTGTCTTGTCATGTCCCCGCAATGTGTGAAAAAGTATGATCAAATCATGTGTACTCTAGACTCATGTGGAGCCTGTGTACAGAAGGAGGAAAAATAGCATGACCTTTTCAAAACCGAACAGAAGCCCAGCGACTTTAACCAAAAATAGAACCGATCCATGTCCAATCAGTGGGCTCTGCGTCACTTGCATAGATGGATGCCCTGGTCCATGCGAAGTCGCCAAATCTGCTATAAGAGGTAGTGAAGTCATTTATCCAGCGCCTTTTGGCGCCATAACTACTGGATCCGAAAAAAACTATCCTGTTAACCTCTCACACTTCAACATCATGGGAACAACCGTAGGAGCGATTGGCATTGAAGCCAACAGCGATAAAGCCATATTTCCTAACGTTGATCTAGAAACCAAAATAGGACGAGGCGAAGGCATTAAATTAAAGGTTCCATGGTTCACCTGTGGACTTGGATCTACAAAAATTGCCAAAGATAACTGGAAAGAATTAGCTATTGGCGCAGCCATCTCAGGAACAATGCAGGTAATAGGGGAAAATGTATGCGGCATGGATGTCAACTCAGAATTCAACAATGGAAAAGTCGCTCATTCTCCGGAATTGGAATGGAGAGTGAAAGCCTACAAAGAATGGAGAGAAGAGGGTTATGGAGCCATTGTTGTTCAATCCAACATAGAAGACACAAAGCTCGGCGTCCTTGAATATGCAATAACAGATTTAGAAGTAGACGCTGTTGAACTGAAGTGGGGGCAAGGAGCCAAAAACATCGGCGGCGAGGTTAAAATCAGAGATCTAGGCAAGGCCCAGCTTCTGAAGAAAAGAGGCTACATAGTTATCCCAGATCCTGAAAACCCTGACATTATTGAAGCGTTCAAGAAAAAGCACTTTAAAGAATTCGAAAGGCACTCTCGAGTCGGCATGGTCACTGAAGAATCTTTCATGAACAGAGTGAAAGAGCTCAAAGACTTGGGCGCAAAGTACGTTTTTCTCAAAACAGGGGCCTACAGACCAGCGGACGTGGCAAGAGCTGTAAAATTCTCGTCAAAGGCCAGGATCGACTTGCTAACAGTTGACGGCGCAGGTGGCGGAACTGGGATGAGTCCTTGGCGTATGATGAATGAATGGGGAATCCCCAGTGTAGAGATCTGGTCATTAACTTATCAATACATAGACAGACTGGCAAAGAGAGGAGATTACGTACCTAGTGTTGCCTTCGCCGGAGGCATTACTATGGAAGACCACATCTTCAAAGCATTGGCGCTAGGTGCACCATATGTCAAAGCAATAGGGATGGCAAGAGCTCCCCTCACCGCAGCTATGGTAGGAAAAAATGTTGGTGGTCGAATCAATGAAGACAATCTTCCAGTATACTACGCAAGATATGGCAACACCATCGACGCTATCTTTGTCGAAGCAGCTACGTTAAAAAGCAAGTTTAAAGAAAAATCTCAAGACTTGCCGACAGGTGCAATTGGCCTCTACACCTACAATCAAAGGTTGATTCACGGACTTAAGCAATTGATGTGTGGAGCCCGAAAATTCGCACTTCAGCATATTTCGCGAGATGACATCGCTGCTTTAACTGCTGAAGCAGTAAGAATATCTGGGATTAATTACATTATGGACGTTGATAGAGCCGAGGTTGAGGAAATCTTAAGCTAAATATCCAGCGCAGCAGCCCTATGAATGCTAGATAGAACGCGATTAGAGCGGCAGGCGAATCAGGTCTTACTAAGAGAAACCGAAACAGCGGACACTATGGTTAAGGAAAAATAGTTAAGGAAAAACTGCGGAAGACTTATATCCTAATTAAATATAATTACTAATTAAATGTAATTAGCAGAGCGTCTTCGAAAATTTCTCATAGCAGGTAAAGGGGGATTAGATGGAAAGCGCATTCTTCATTTATATCGTTGTAGGCTTATCCGTTGGATTTGTTGACTCCTCTTTAGGAATGGGTTATGGCGTAACTGCAACGTCTATGCTCATTACCTTCGGCATAACTCCCGCAGTCGCAAGTGCCTCAATTCACACGTCAGAAGGCTTTGTAGATATAGTATCTGCTATAGCTCATTGGAAATTTAAGAATATCAATACGTCTTTGTTTTTTCCACTTGTGATCCCAGGCATCATTGGTGCAGTGCTGGGGGCTGCACTCCTTTCGTGGATTTCTACCGGACTAGCGAAACCGCTGATTGGTATTATCCTGCTCTCAATGGGGCTGCTAATTCTCGTTCGTCATATCAAAAACAGCGTTCATTACAAGGCTAAGAAAATATCTCCTAAGCTCGTTCCACTGATGGGTTTCTTTGCAGCGTTCATCGATGTGACAGGTGGAGGGGGATGGGGGCCAATATGTACACCGACATTCATTCTCAATGGAACTGAGCCTCGAAAGGCTGTAGGAACTGTAGAAGCAACGGAGCCGTTCATATCCTTTGCTGCCACAATTGTATTCGGAATTCTACTTGGTTTCGAAAAATTTCTATGGGCGATTGTGATACCCATTCTAATCGGTGGCCTCATTCTCACTCCGATTGCAGCAATGATCACAAATCGTGTCCCCCGAAGAGCTCTTGGGACTTTAATTGGAGTCTGGGTAACATTCCTGAGCGTAAGGATGATACTGAAATATCTTGGATTTCCATTTCCATGAGAGGAGGCAGTGTTATTTCTCGCTTTCTCTCTTGAAGAGAGTTGACCAACGTTTTGAACAGATCTTGGTTTTTTTTTCCAGCGTGTTATTTACAGCTATCAGAGCAATTCCCGATCCATTGTCCGCTATACGGTTGATATTCCATAATATCGCTCTCAGATGAGGAATTTCAGGAAACTCAGCCGTGCATGCATGCAACTTCAGTGTACCCATCCTACATTATCCGCAGTTGCTAGGACTAGTAATGGGATTTTCAATCGAAGAACTCGCATTTGGCGACCTTCGAGTTAATCCTACAAAATTTCTGAGACCTTTGGTTCACACCAGTAGCTGACACACGTTCTCACCAACACAGGCACCCTACAGCTTTGTCCATGGACACCGTTTGTAAGGACCAATAACAATTGTGACAATTGTGCCCAAGATGCCATCCAATTGCAGCTCTTCTTCTAGAAAAGTATTCAAATCCTCCATCTTTTCTAGGATGACCTCTGTGACAATATCCGTATCCCCACTCGTTCTATAGACAACTTGCGTGTCCGGATGCTTCGCCAAATGTTCGGCGATTGACCTCAGCTTCGCAGGTTCTACTCGGAGTCCTATAAAAGCCTTGATGACTCTTCCCAATTTGTGATAATCTAAGATTACCGTAAAACGCTCAATTATTCCACCCTTCAGCAATTTCTCGACTCGCCTTCTGACAGTGGCTTCATTTGCATCAACCTCCTTTGCAATCTGCACTATTGGCTTTCGAGAATCTTTTTGCAACGCTCTAATGATCTTCATATCCAATGCGTCGATTATAGCCAGCTTTTCAGCAGTTCGTATAGGCGCCATATCATTTATCTCCCGATATTGACTTCCTGTGTATTGTAACTCGCCTTGGCAGATTTACAGTTTATGGTGAACTACTCAGTAAATGCAGACATTATCGAACACTCTCTTGCGGAAAAATAAAAAAAGAACCGACTGAAAAGGACTTTGAGGTGAAAAAGAGTGAAAGAGTGGAAGTGTGTGCAGGTTGGACATCACAAGAGAGTAGGTGGAGTGATTGAAGAGCATGAAAGGGAGGGTTGGCGTCTCCACACCTATCAAGCCCAAGGAACTCCAACACTCGTCAACCATTACCTGCTCTTTGAAAGAGAAAAGAAGAAGTAAAAGCGCTGAATACCTATGTTTGTCTATAGGAATTCGGCACTGTATGCGCGCGCGCACTCGCGGCTATACTAGAAATCTGGAGGGTTCAGAACGGCGCAAATACCCCTGCAAACGTAAGCCAAGCCAAAATTGTCTTCGCCACAAAACTTAGTATGATATAGAATCTTTCACCATAAAGATAGTCTTTCCAGTGTCCAACGCCTTTGTACTGCAGAACCATATTGATGGCAAAGATGTTGAACAATATGAAGTAGATGAACAATATGGAGTATACAAACGCAGGTGGGTTAGTATCTACTGAACCTATGGCAGCAATGAAGTAAGCATAGAGTACAACCCAAGGGGTTCCTCCTGAAATACAGCCGAGAACATAAGGGAACCAATTGGTCTTCTCAGTGTGCTGATTAACAAGTTCCATCAGATAACCGAACATTATCATCATTGCATTCAGGATAAAGATCATAACCAACGACCAAAAATCCCAGACACCTACAAATGTGCCAATCAACACTATCATTATGGAGCTTGAGAAGGCATATTCATACCATCTATATGGGTTCATCCCCTTCTTCAAATTTTCATTGTAGCATTTGTTTCTTGGATACGCAATTGCGAAATGTGCGATAGCAGAAATCAGAGGGAAAGACGCAAGAATCGCCCCCAAATAGCCAACTGTGAAAACGATTTGCGGTTTTGGTATCACTTCGAAGATTGGTGGGCTGATGCTTATTATGTCGATGTCAAGATAGAACGTGTATATTTCTCTGCTCCAGTCTAAGAATAGACCCAGCGCCAACATCGTTATGCCTTGCACTAGATGAAGAACACCCGCAGCAATGTTAAAACGCTTCAAATACTTGAAAGAGATAGGTGAATCTGCAATTATTTTCTGTCTTTCTTTATAGTTCATAAACATTCCTAGTCTGAAATGCTTTTATGCTTTTTGCAAACTTGTTCTTGCCACACTTTCTATGACTTGAGCGGCGTTCACAGTTCATATACCGTGTATATGGTCTGTAATTCCGTATCCACCGGTGGCTGGGTCTCTAAAGAGAGGTAGATGCGGAGGGTAGAAAGTAAAGAGTACAAAGGCGCGCGCGCGCCACACGCTCTCATTGACGGCTGAGAAGACTCCAACTACTGGTTGGTGACCAGATAATTCGAAAGTGAAATGCAACAAACTGCCGATAATCACTATGAAAACTATTCCTGCCAACTAAGCCGAATATGGACTTCCTTTCAGTTCTATTCATCGCATTCACACGGTGTAGATTTAAGAGGCCGAGTATAAAACTATCACGACCCAAGTGTGAAAGGTGTTCAAGTTTGACTTTAGTTAAGTTGCCCAAAATGGAAAAGTTTGAGATAGAGAAACTTCTTCAAGAACAAATGCTTTGCCGCATCGCTTTCAAAGGAGACAAGTACCCGTACATGGCTCCATTCCAGTATGTTCTGATGGACGGATCTCTATACTTCCACTTCACAGATTACGGCAAGAAAATCAGGCTCCTTGAAATGGACAAGCGAGTTTGCGTTGAAATAGAAAAGTACACGCCGGATCTAAGCGAATATAACTTCGTTGTCTTTAGAGGTGAACTGGAAGTTGTGAGAGATCCTCAGGAAAGAGCTGAAGCCATAAAGCGGTTAGCGGAAGAGGGAAAACAGAAACTCTCAGCCAATTTTCTTGCTGCTCACGGTTTCAAGAAGGAGGAAGGTTGGTCTTCATTTACTCCAGAAAGACCAATGATTATAGTCAAGCTCAAGGGATTAGCCGAGAAAGTCGGCCTCAAATCACCTCAATGAAGTACTAATAATGAGAATTGGATATCCCTGCATAAACACTTCAATAGGGTGCAAAAGCAGCCGGACATTTCGCCTGAAGTCCTACTCTATAGAACGTCTGACTGAGACCATAGAGAACAACATAGCCTGTCTTGGAAGGATATTAGGGTTCAATCTAAGGCACAACATGCTGTTTTTCAGGATAACTTCAGATCTAATCCCTTTTGCCTCTCATCCTATTTGTAAGTTTGATTGGCAGGGAAGTTTTGGTAAACGATTCAAAGAGATTGGAGATTTCATCAAGAGCTGCGGTATGAGAATATCTATGCATCCTGACCCATTCACCCTAGTAAACTCCATAGACAGTAGAGTGTTTGAGAATAGTGTTAGAGAACTAGTCTATCATGCACAAGTTTTAGATTTGATGGAGCTTGACGCTTCTGCGAAAATACAGATTCATGTTGGTGGGATATACGGAGACAAGAAGGCGAGCATGAGACGGTTTGCAGAACGGTTTGAAATGCTCGACGAGATTGTAAGGAGAAGGCTTGTAATCGAAAATGATGATAGATGCTACAATTTTAAAGATTGCCTTAACATAAGTGCTAAAGTTGGAATCCCAATGGTGTTTGACGTTTTTCATCACGAAGCAAACAATTCTGGTGAAACAACAAAGGAAGTCTTTGGCTTGTTCACCTCCACTTGGAAACAAGAGGACGGGCTCCCGATGGTTGATTTCAGCTCCCAACTACCAAGTGACAGAAAGAGAAAACATGCTGAGACGTTAAACTTAGAAATCTTTAAAGAATTTCTGGAAGAAACAGACCCCTTCGATTTTGATATTATGTTGGAGATAAAAGACAAGGAAATGAGTACATTCAAAGCCATAGAAATCGCATCACAGGACGAGCGGTTCTTAGTTGCTGAGAAGCACACATCCTAAATCTTGAGTCCTGACTAAGCGCAGACACAAAGGTCAGTGTATGGATTATCTTTCATTTAGCCTAAATGACGAGGGCATAACGCGTGTACGCTTCAATGGAAAAACTAGTGTGGCTCTTGTTTAAATTCTGTATCCAACTCCTCGCCAAAATGGAAGCTTTTTCCATAAAGGCTAATTAATTTCAAATGCCATTTTGTGACATATTCTATTAAGGGAGAGGAGGTGAATTTCATCATGAGGAATCACTTTTTAACGTTCATTAATATTCTCGTCGCAGCAGCTCTCCTATTTTCACCGTTAATCATCGGTTTGACTGCAAGTCAGTATGACCCATGGGCGGACATCAACGAGGATGGCAAAATTGACATCAAGGACATTGCCTATACCGCCAAACTCTATGGTACTCTAGGTGACCCAACAAAGAACGTTACTGTGACAAACTGGCCTACCACTGTCACACCCGAAACGACAGTGTGGTACAGCAATTCAAGTCTACCATTAACAAGCGCCAACTACAGTGGCTCAGGCTTCAGCTATCTCCACATCTTTCTGGGCGTGCTGTATCCGGGCCCCGGAGCGTCTATTGAGTTTCGCGTGAGAGGGATTTTCCAGGACACTGACAGCCCATCCACCAGAGCGTTTACAGCCTATTCAGTGGTTATGACCGAAGACCCGAGACGAGATGTTCTCTCCGTAACAATTCCTGTTCCAAGCGAAACCTTCTACTTCTATGTGCACACGCTCTCCGGCGGCGGCACTATTTTCCTTAGCTTCTACCTCACACAGGGATAGACACAAAAGCCTCCAACCACCCCCAATTCTTCCTTACTTTTACCACCATACAAACCCCGCGCACAGACCATACGCAATGTCTGTCTGAGGAGCCAGAGTTGGTATGATCTTGCAGGCAGCAGGTTCCAGTAATTTGAGCAGCGTTTCATCAAAATCTATGTTGAACTTGCACATCAAATTCCAATACGCATACACTATGTTTGTTTGACTTCTTGGTCCACAGTGTTGTCTATAACACTAACCCATTTTGTGGCAAGAATCTGGTCGAAATCTTCGCTTTTTGGATTGAGATCGGTAGCTACTAAGTGCCAATGATCGTTGATTGTAGCGAAGGTTGAGTCCATGATTACGAATTTCGGAGCATAGCTGAATTCCTTTTTGCCTATTCTAGACAATATGTCTAGGGCGTGTTCGAAGGCTCTGTAGGATATCGTGTGTTCATGTTGCTTGAATATTATCATGATTCGTTCTCGGTGTCCCTTCAGGTTAGCGGTTCTCAGAACAATGAAGGACTTATCTTCATAGTAAACTTTCTCACTTTTCAATTCTAGTTGACAGAAGGGGCAACCAAGGGCTTTCAACTGTCCTTCCTCACCAAGCTCTAATCAGCTGTTAATCTATAAATGTTACATGCATACATTCAATCTAATAAAATATAGAAAGAAAAAAGGAGGAAGGCTTCTCCCTTTTACCACCATTTTCGCGCGTGCACTTGTGAAAGCTGCTGTGGAAGTTTGCACGCGCGCCATTTTCTTTTGATCCTCCTCCTTCGCGCGTGCAAACGCGCATTTCTAAAAAGTTGAACAGGCTGTTCTAAACTATAGGATTAAGTGAAGGTTGCGGCCATTTTAGATCAATTAAACAAATGGTAGTGGAAGAAATGAGGTTTCGTTTCAGATATTTCTCTGTTATTGGAGCATTAGTTGTCGTTGGGATTCTGAGTGTGTGGTATTTCGATGCCATGACCAACTCTGCTCTCATTGATGAAGGTTTTGAACAAGGCCTAGACGATTGGGTGAAAAACGCGGATCTTCCTCCAGATCCAAACAACCCTGGTCACCTCGTGGCTTGGAACATCTCTAGAGCGACTTCCTTATCTTTTTCTGGACAGTATTCGCTGGAGTTGTTTATCGACGGAAGAGCGGATGACGGCACAATCTGGATAGAGAGAAAAATACCAACAAGAAGCAACTCTCGAATCCACCTTAGCGTCTCTTTTGAATTCTACAGTGACCAAGAGAGTTTCAACATCATAGCGGGCGTGTGTGCGTATATTGGAATTTCCACCCCAACGCTTGAAGAAGATTTTGTAGTTCTTGGTTATGCTAATGAAGTAGCAGGATGGAAACGCTATGCACACGAGAAGACTCTGGACACGGGTTCGGTGGGAGAAGTGTGGGTCGCTTTAGGAATTACTGTATTGTGGGAAACTGAAATGACCTATAACATAGACGATTTAAAGATAACTGTGAAGTAGAAACTCAGTATAAACAACGGTGCACACGTAGGGGTGTCTTTGCGCGCGCGCTGTCTCCTATTCCGTCGCTGCCGGTTATGTTTTGGTATGGGCCACTCTTCAAATCAACACCGATATAGTCGCTCCAGTAGTTCCCCCCAGAAGGCGCGCGCGCTATAAAGGTTTTATGCGTGCGCTGCGTGTCCTCAGAAAGAAGTATAGGTAGGTGCACCCTCTATTCTGGAGGAAGGTGGGATTTATGTCAGACGATTCGCCATCCGAATGGTTGAAGCTCACTGATTCTCCCACAGTGCCAGAGGTGAGATTCCGGCTTTTTAGGGGAGAATCCGATTTCCCTGCTATGGCTGCCGTGACGAAAGGAATGAAAGAACGAAGCTATTTACTCTCGGTGGAGGATTTAGCCAGCGATTTTAAGCACACTGAAGGATTTAGCCCTAAGAAAGATGTTCTCATTGCCGAAGCTAAGGGTCGCATGATTGGGTGGGCCAGGGTGTGGCGTACACAAGACCCTGTTGGTCTTGCGCTTTACAACTACTTCGTGAACCTTTTGCCCGAATGGTACGGCAAAGGAGTACGCGTGACCATGCTCAGACATAGTGAGCGTAGACTGAAGGAAATAGCAGATGAACACCGTGAAGACGCTGATCGAGTGCTCCAATCCACCGCGGTCGACACAGACACTGACTGGATACTAACTCTGGAAAGCGAGGGATACGAAGTATTCCGCTACGGCGTGGCGATGGTTCGTCCAACGCTGGACAACATCCCAGACCTCCCTTTACCCGAGGGAATCGAGGTGCGCCCTGTAAAACCAGAGCACTACCGCGCCATTGTAGATGCTTGGAACGAAGCCTGCCGAGACATGCGCGGCCAAATCCCCATGTCAGACGAGGATTTCAAAGCATTCCAAGAATCGCACATCTTCGACCCGTCCCTTTGGCAAATCGCTTGGTACAGAGATCAAGTAGTGGGCACCACGATGAATTTCATCAACAGACAAGCAAACGAGGAAACAGGCCGTAGACGCGGCCACGTAGAGGCAATCTCGGTTCGACGCCCTTGGAGAGGTAAAGGCATAGCCAAAGCATTAATCGCGAGAAGTTTGGAGGTCCTCAAGAGCCGAGGAATGACCGAGGCCGCTTTGGGTGTAGATGCGGAAAATCCAAGCGGAGCATTACAGCTGTATGAGAAGATGGGCTTTGAGGCTGTGAAGAAGGGTGTGTTCTACCGAAAACCGCTCAAATAGTCACGTGCAGCACGCGCTTATGACCAATTCTGTCTAGGCTTATTTGAAGTTGCGCGCGCGCATGATTGGAGTAATAAGCATTGTTAATCAATAGTTCACATATGTGGTTTACAAATCTAGATTATGATTCTACTTTTTTAGGAGAGGCCACATGAAATCCGCGCGTCCCCCTGTTTGCGCTGCTAATCCAGAAATTTTAAACAACCTTTAAGCTTGATTTGTAAGAGCGTAACATGGGCAGATCCCAGTGTTGAAATCCGTACGCACGCGCGAAGAGGTTTTAAGTAGTTTTTGCGCAAAATGCATGTGGTCGCTTTGGTGTTACTTCGCTTTCACAAGGGCACTATTCTTGTTTGGGGTGATGTGAAAGTTCCGAACAGCAGTTGGGATTCACGTTTTGGGGCATTCAGAACTCTGGCGATCTACTACCCAGAAGTGCTCCGGTTTCTGCAGCGTAGCGGCGTCGGCTTCAAAAATGAAGTTTTAGACCTGCCTCCTTGCCCAGAGCTGATGAGCAATACCACACTTCGGCGTTACCAGGTAGAAGCCTTAGAGTCTTGGTTCAAGGCAGGGAGACGGGGAGTAATAGTTCTTCCGACAGGGGCTGGAAAAACCATTGTTGCCATGGCAGCGATTTCACGCATCAACGCTCCGACAATCATAGTTGTTCCGACGATTGATCTCATGGAACAGTGGCGGACAAGGTTAGAAGAAGAGTTCAAAGTAGACGCGGGGGCTTACGGTGGTGGAGAGAATACGCTGAAGGCGATTACGGTGTCAACGTATGATTCTGCGTATCTTAGAGCAGAAGAATTAGGTAACAAATTTGTGTTGATCATATTTGACGAAGTCCACCACCTCCCAGCTCCAAGTTATAGTCAAATAGCAGAACTCTTCGTGGCTCCTTTTCGATTGGGCTTGACGGCTACGTACGTTAGAGAAGACGAAGGGCACAAAATGTTGCCCCGTCTCGTAGGAAACGTGGTCTACGAGTTGGGAACAGAAGACTTGGCGGGAACTCATCTTTCGCATTACACTCTCGAGAAGAAGTTAGTGGATCTAGGCGCTGCTGAACAAGTAGAATACGAGAAAAACTATGAAATCTTCAGAAACTATCTGAGGAGGAGAAACTTGAGGTTTCGAAATGCAAGGGACTTTCAACGGTTCATAATGCGAACAGGTTCCGACCCAAAGGCTAGAGAGGCGCTGCTGGCGAGAAACAAAGCCTTGGACATTGCATTGAATAGCGCCTCAAAAATCGAAGCGCTGAGGAGACTCTTAACCCAAAGCTCCGGAGAGAAGGCGTTGATCTTCACTCAACACAACAAACTTGTGTACCGCATCAGCAGAGAATTTCTCATCCCAGCCATAACCCACCAAACATCCAAGGAGGAACGTTCAGAAATCTTGAGGAGATTTAAGTCAGGAGCTTACAGGAGGATAGTGACTTCCAAAGTTCTGGACGAAGGAATAGACGTTCCCGACGCCACGCTTGGGGTAATTCTGAGCGGAACCGGAAGCTCGAGGGAGTTCATTCAACGGTTGGGGAGACTGCTAAGAAAGAAGGAGGGGAAAAAGGCTCAACTTGTAGAAATTGTCTCCCGTCAGACTAAGGAGATGGGCATTAGCCAGCGTAGGAGACGGTAGAGTTTGCTGTCCCTCAACCTACTACGCGTTCGCACAAGAAGGGGCCAAATTGAGCCAATCTACGCTGGGGTAAACAAGGAGAACCTAGATTTCGCCAGAGAATTAGTGACGCTATTCAAGGCCTATGTCGGCAAGCGCAAGGGCGACCTGCTAGAAGAGGTTGCAGCCTATGAAACTGGAAAACATGATTACCGGCTTGTACGCGGGCTTTCCCAAATCCTTCAAAGACAGTGTCTCTTTCAAGTTAAGGCGGTAGTCAACCCAGTCCATGCTCGAAAGATGATGTTCGAAGAGGCAAGTCGCAGAAATGTAACGACTAAAAAAGCGAGAGAGCATGTCTTAGAGGCTTTGGCTGATCAGTTAAACGTGACAACCGCTCAGCTAGAAAAGTCCTTTTATGGTGATTTGGATGAGGAGCTTGTCTTAGCAAGTTTCAGTCCAATCAGTGGAGTCGAATTGCTTAAGCGGTACAATCTAGCGCTCACTCAGGCTTTGTTGTTTAGATCCACGTTCATGGAGATCAAAGTAAGTGACTACTGGAAAGAGATCCTGCGTGAGGTAAAGTTTCTAGGTCTGATGTACTCCGCTGAAAGCAGAGACGGTGAATTCAAGATTACAGTGGATGGCCCCTTATCTCTATTCAAACTCACCCAACGTTATGGAACCAGAATGGCAAAAATCCTGCCAACAATAGTTCAGTCAAGAGAATGGGAGGTCGCAAGCAGCATAATTAGAACCGGCGAATTTGGAAAGAGGATTCATCAGCTGCGACTAACAAGCCTCCAAGTAGGCGACAAGATTAAGCCGGCTCATCTGCAGAGGGAGGAGAAACAGGTCTCCTTTGACAGTCATGTGGAGGAGAAGTTCTATAAAGACTTCCAATCTCTAGGCTCAGGTTGGCAGCTGACCCGTGAGCCTACCCCCTTGATGGCTGGGAGACATGTATTTCTACCTGACTTCTGCTTCGAAAAACGAGGCATGAAGGTGTATCTCGAGATAATGGGCTTCTGGACTAGAAACTACTTAGAGACAAAGCTAAAAAAGTTACAGCAGCTTCGAGGTGTTGACATCTTAATAGCCGCAAACCAGAAACTGGCCTGCGATAGGCTAAGGCAAGTCCCAGGCAACATCATCTTCTACACGAGAACACTGCCTTCCACAAAGATTCTGAGACTGCTTCAGAGCCGCGAGGAAGCTCTTCTCGAAAGCGAAGTTCAGCGGCTCGATCTAGAGCCTCTACGCTTAGAAGATGACATTGTAGAGTTACAAATGATAGCGGAGAAACACGACGTCTCAGTTGAAGCTTTACGAGTGAGACTGAAGGACGCTAACATAGATGGTTACACATTGGCAGGCAAGTTGTATATCAGAAACGAAAAACTAGAAAAAATAAAACTAAGACTCGAAACACTCACTGAACCTTCACTCCAAGAAGCAATACGCTTGATTGAAAGTGAAGGTGTTAAAGAGCCGTACGATATTCTGGCAGCGCTGAATTATGGAATACGTTGGAACGGGCTCGACTTAGACTGTAGTTCAATTTACAAAAAAGAAAGGCCAAAAATCCCTTCCAGTTGAGTTAGCAGTCATTAGCCGCGCCGTTGCTCCTGCAGATGGCTGAAGCACATTCATGTTTTGATACAGAGCTTGTTAGCAAAGGAAATTAACTCAGTGTTTGGAGATTTGCCTCTCAACATGCACGCGCACGCCAACGGTATTTACGCGTGTAGGCGCCAATTGAGGGGAATCATTGCATTCAAATCCTACATTAGATCCAAATAAGACAATACTGCAATTGTACTAAAGAGATGTACGGAAAATTGGAATTGTTGAGAACCCCAACTGAAAGATTTGAGGATTTGCTGTCTTATCCATTTGAGCCAAACTATTTTCAGATCAACGAAAATGGTCTCAGCCTCCGCCTTCACTATGTAGATGAAGGGATCAAAGATGCAGACCCAATCCTTCTAATGCACGGCGAACCAACGTGGTCATTTCTGTATCGACATATGATTCCCATCCTAACAAAAGCAGAGTATAGGGTAATAGTTCCCGATCTCATAGGCTTTGGGAAATCAGACAAACCCACTCAAATCAAAGCCCACAACTACCAAAAACATGTCAAGTGGATAACGCAATTTGTCGAAACACTTGATTTAAAGAGAATCTCGATGTTCTGCCAGAACTGGGGCAGCTTGATTGGCTTAAGAGTGGCAGCGGAGAACTCAGAGAGATTCCATAGAATCGTCCTCTCTAATGGAGGCCTCCCCACAGGGGCGGAAAAAATGACAAAGGCATTTATTAACTGGAGGGAAACTGCCCGAACCATCGACCACTTTCCAGTGGGTCAAATTGTCCAAGCCGGAACGCTCTCAGAAATATCAGATGACGTAATTGCCGGTTATGACGCCCCATTCCCAGAAGAAAAATACAAGGCAGGAGCCAGAGCTCTCCCTAGTCTTGTGCCTACCTCTACAGACGATCCTGAACATGAAGCGAATAAGAAGGCAATCGAACGATTTCGAAACTGGAGAAAACCCTTCTTAACAGCGTTTTCAGACAGCGACCCCATAACGAGAGGCGGCGACCAACTGTTCCAGAAAATAGTCCCAGGTGCCCGAGGGCAGGCCCACAAGACAATTCGGGATGCAGGACATTTTGTGCAAGAAGATCAAGGTCCTGAATGCGCAAAAACCATAATTAATTTCATAGAAGACAATCCTATGTAAAACCACGCACTTCACGTCGCTAGGCGATATGCGCCTATCTCAGAGTTTCCTCTTTCCTAGAAGAATGCACGTGCCTTAGAAGTTATAAATTTAGAAACTAGTTTAACCTCATGAAACTGCAGGACACCGATCAAGGCGTCGTTATTGACATATATGTGAAGCCGAACTCAAAGCAGTTTCAACTGAAAGTTGAAGATAATGAGCTTGTAGTTTATTGTCGAGAGGCTCCAGTGAAAGGTCGAGTCAACAGAGAGTTGATTAAAGGGATTTCTAGGATTCTTAAGAAGAAAGTTGAGATCCTCTCAGGAGTTGCTTCGAGACAAAAGAAGATTCTGATCAGAGACGCAACTGGAGACGATGTTAGGACGACCTTGTCTTAGCAAAATGCCAGCCTTCCAGATGAAGTTTTGTTTTCCGGATTAAAACCTCTGTTCTCTTGCATGCATGCAAACGCAGGCTGTACCAAATCCCAAAACATCAATCCATCCCACGCCACATGCTCAAAACATGCCGCCACACCACCATATGTCGGATGATCCAACAGCCAAAAGAACCCCAACCCATTCGACACTAACAGCAGCATAATGAACCCTCGAAACGCATCCAACGCAACATGACGGTCAGTAGAAAGTGTCAATCTTTGCTCCCAAGATCCTTCGCCACCATTTATTCTTCCTGATTAATAGATGCATGCAAAATATATAATCCGATGATAATATTAAATCTGGGAAAATCATGGTTAGCGATTTCTTCTTGGGTTTTGCAGGTCATGCACATACAATGAACGAGATGGAAACTGACCAGCAGAGGGAGTTCGAGCTGAGGAGGAGAAACAGTCCCGAAGAGGCTCAGAAACTGATCGGAATGATTATTGACAAACTTGAAAAAGACCTCTCAGACGGTGGCTACGATCTTGACGATGTAAAACTGTTGATCATGTATCTAAGCTACAGAGGCGAATCTGTCGAGAAGGACTCATTGATATGCGAGTCGATTCTGAAAGCTATTGAAAATAGGTTCAAGAAACAAGCTGCAAATCAGTTCAGACTAATCGGTCATACAACCGCTGGCGAATTAGAAAACGAAGACCTCGTGCTGAAGGACGTTTCCGGAGTAGGCTACAACGGTATGTCTCTCCTAGCTTTGGTTACAAACCTTTCGATAGGTGTAGGGCGAACATGGGGTCTACGAACATCGGAAGAAGCAGTAGAACAAGGGAGGGAGATGGCCCGTGACGCGTGGATAGACTTCAACAAACAGACCACGAGCAAAGAGCGTCTTCACATGAGGAAGACTCTACTTGTGTTGACTCAGGGGTCGAAGGTTGACACTCCAGGCTACGAGCATTTCTTAGCCGAGGGAATCGCCCACTTCATGGGCAACACCCGTGAGGCAAGAATAATGAACGTGATAGGCGGAAGTAGCGGTGATGGAGTAACTGCAAAGCTTTGTCGTCAATTCTATGGAAGATTGAAAGAGCATCCACATTTAAAAGTCCTTGATGGCGAAGCCGTTTGTGTCTTGATTCCCAACTTGTGTGAAATCTCCATAGGTCTCGATGTAAATGCCATAACTAAGATTGGAAGACAGCACACTTTTCATTTCAACAGCAGAAAAGAACCCCACTACAAGTACGTTAAACGCATTGGCAACAAGGACCCCTTCACTAAGTATGCCGAAGTGGTTTATGAAAACGAAGCCAAGCTATCAAGGGAAAAAGGGCTTCCGATGCCTGACAAGGAAACAATTCTGGAAGCAGCTCGACTTTCTCGAGCACAGAAACGGTTACTGATATTCAATCCGGTTGTGGCCAAATACGCGTTTGCTTTCCCTTTTGGCAACTATACTTGTGTTGCGGGTATGCGAGTAGTGGAGAAAGACATTGAGCTTATGTTTCCGATCAGAAGTTACACTCCTGAGATGCCTGGCTACATAATGATAGGTGACCATAAGAAGGTGCAAAGAGGAGCCCGTCGCGTGTACGATATGCTGCGAGAAGATCAAGGCTTCTGCAGAAACGATGCCATTTTCCTCGTTTCTTGCATTAACAGAAGAATTGTTGAGCTGATGGCTGGATGCAGAGTGGGAACTGAGGCTGAAATATTGAAGGAAGTGCTTTCTTCCACTCAGGTAATAGGATTCTTGGCGTATGGTGAGATATCATTCACCCATCTCATCCAAGAGCCTTACTCCCACGCTTTCACTTGCTGGGGAATCACCCTACATTCCAAAGCCCCAACCACAGAACCAAGGGAAAAGAAAAAGAGAATTGGGATTAAAAGCTGGATAAAAGGACCAGCTGATGAATGAAGACAAGAGGATGAACGTGAAGGCGATTCTCTTTGACTTAAACGGAACGATTTTTGATATTACAGAAATGGATGCCTTTTGCACGCTGCAATGCCCTTAACGAGCTTGGTGGCGCGTGCTCACGCACGCGGAAAAACAAAAAACCACATCTTAAAAGGACTGCTTGAGGTGAAAAAGAGTGAAAGAATGGAAGTGTGTGCAGGTTGGACATCACAAGAGAGTAGGTGGAGTGATTGAAGAGCATGAAAGGGAGGGTTGGCGTCTCCACACCTATCAAGCCCAAGGAACTCCAACACTCGTCAACCATTACCTGCTCTTTGAAAGAGAAAGGAAAAAATAAACGCGCTCATCGTGTGCAGTCTGTACCTTTCTCTAGGATTAGTAATCTTAGGATTTGTTCTCCATTGTTAAGCTTCTTTCCCGTCTCTTTGAATCCCATTTTTTCGTAGAAACCTTTTGGGGAGCCTTTTCCTTCGCGACAACTTGTGTGAAGTGCGTTTGCCTTCTCTCTAAGACATTGAATAACAGATTCTAATGCTCGTCTACCGTAACCTCTGCCTTGAAATCTCTCATCAACCATGAACCGCCATAGAAAGTGGGTACCAAGACTTGCTCTCTCTTCTCTGGGAACCTTTGCTAACATGATAAATCCAACTGGAGTCTCGCCTGCGTAAACAGCTCGAAACCAAGCCTCACTGGAAAAATGAGCTTCCGCTATAGATACCGAATTGGGCGCGACAAACTGCTCTTGTTCCTTTGACACCTTTAGGTCACATATGGCTCTCACAGAGTCTTGAGTGATTTCGCGTAGTTCGACCTTCACATTCTGGGAATTCCAATTCAACGTAAATTCCATTCACACAATGCTCAAACCCAGCACAAAAATCTAACGCTTAGTGCACGTACCTCGACGCGGCGCTAAAGGCAGACAGTCAGATTAGACTGGCCAAAGCGTGGACTCACCCCATCTATCCCCAAGCCCTCCTGAACCCAACGTGGCTGGTCGTGCATGTGAAAGTTTTATAGTTAGCGTGACCTTTGCTCTAACAAGCAGTGGACTGAATTGGGATGAAATTGTCGCCAAGAACTAAGTTGTTCATGTCTACAATGCTAATCATGATGATTTTGTTCCTAGTTTGGTATCTTCTGCCTTTTCAAGTCAATCTGGGTTATCGCTTTCGTATTTTAGGCTTGATAGCATTAGTAGTGGCAATTGCTCTGTGGTCTCTGGTGACAAGAATCAAAAAGGGATGAGCCCGAGGAAGATTTTTGAGCCTAAGATCTACAGTTGTGCAAATTTGCTGCGTCATTTTCCCAGGATCAACATCGGTTTCACCTGTCTCTCTCTCTGCCTCTCAGGTTGTCTGCGCGCGCGCATTAGAGATGTCACTAGATACCTGTACGCGCCCCTTTTGTGTGGACTCACCTATTTCGGGGTTTCTTGTTTCTCTGAGAGTGTTATTAGGTGGCCGCTGAATAGGATGAGCCAAATGAACGCGGGATATACGATCATGCGTTCCATTCCTCCAGGACCTATACCTAAGAAGAACTCGCTGGTTGGCGGTTCACTGCTGGTTAGGGAGCCCGTTGTCACCAGACCAACTGCGAAAAGCACCAACGCTCCAAGTGTAATTGCTCCCAACAGCACGCTAATCCCGGACAAAGGCAGTTTCGATGTTTTGAACGAGGCTATAGCAGATAGGCCGCCGAACCCGAAAGCCATCAAAGACACGACACCATGAAGCGTTGTAAACGCGCTCGTGAAGATTCCGACACCCATAGCACCAATAGCCATTAGGGTGAGTAGGACAGTCAGACTCCTGAAATCAACGGTGCGCGGTAGAAAGTATGCTCCGATGAGTGATAGTCCCCCGAAGAGGAAGGCAGAAGAGTTGAAGACCATTGAGGAAGGTCCGACACCAAGGTCGCTGATGTAATTGTCAGCAACATTGTAGTCGGGATACAAAGCTTCTGCAACCACGAGGCCCAAGATGAACTGAGCACTGGCCGCCAAAAAGAGAATCCCAGCTATTCTGCCATTCCGACTTGCCATTAATTGCTCTGTTATTTCATGGAAAGATAAGGCTTGCGCATGCGCTTGCGTGGTGGGTAACAGCTATAACCTGATGCTGGTCTCTTTGTTTGCTAGAGGAGCAGATGACCTATGGATCTGGTAGTGTTGTGCGACTTCGATGGGACGATCGCAATGGTTGACACAGGCATTTTCGTTCTAGACAGATTCGGTCATGGGGACTGGAAAAACCTCGACACGCAATATGAGAGGGGTCAAATCACACTCGAAGAATGCCTAAAGAAACAGTTTTCGCGAGTGGTGGCTACCCGAGAAGAAATCCTAGTTGAGCTGGACAAGGCTGTGACCTTCCGCCCGAACTTTGAACCACTGATCAGATACTGCAAGAAGAAGGCGATTCCATTCGTGATCGTCAGCGCGGGCCTAGACTTTGTGATACATCACTTTCTAAGACAGAAGGAGTGGGAAGACTTGGTGGAGACGTACACAGCAAAGACGCAAGTCACCGCCAACGGCATAGACTTCATCTTTCCAAAGCTCTTTGACCAAACCTCTGTAGACTTCAAACAAGATCAGGTAAGACACTACCGAACCCGAGGCAAGACAGTGATTTACATAGGCAACGGATCCACCGATTATGCTGCCGCAACAAACGCGGACTATCCTTTTGCAATCACAGGTTCCCGGTTGGCAGAACTATGCGAACACCAAGGACACCGCTGCACATTCATGGCAGATTTCCTAACGGTAGCTGAAACAATCCGCAGAATCACGACACCCCAACCATTGCAGTAGCGCGTTTTAATCGACGACAACCCTAGAAGAACGCATGTGAACCAAAGTGAAAGGTTTAATAGATCAATGCGGATGCTTCTTCATTGAGGTATGCTTAATGTGTGATTGCGGTTGCACGAATCCTGAGAAAGAGGTCAAAGATCCTAAGAAGTGTTCTCCTGAGCAAATCGCTGAGTGTCATCCAGAGTCTAAAGGGCACCCTTGTGAAGAATAGCAGAGCTAGCCCTTAAAAGCCGATAAAAAGGACTGAATCTCGACTCTTAATATTCCAAGGTAATTGTCTAAAGTTTTTTGCACATTTAGCCCAACTTTCCAATTTTGAAAGGCTGTCTCTACTTCAATGGCTTCCTCGCTTTGAAGAGTAAGGTGAAAGGTAATCGTCTCCATATCTCGTAGCTTTTCAAATCGCCTTCATCAAAATATGGAATCTTCCTCATTTCAGCTTCTGTCATTTTATGCAGAGGGTAGGGCTTGGGCTCCAGAATCTTTTCAACAAGAAATCCAGAGGTGACTAAAGGGTTGAAATAGTCTCCAAAGGTTCGACCATACCCATAAAACTCAGCAACCTTCTCTTTGAATTTCCATTTCCAGAGTCGTCTTCCTCGATAGAAATAATTGCCCAATCCCCAATATTTTCTTCCTCCATAACGAACAAGCCTTCCCCTAAGGGCTATTGGATGCATAACACAGAAAACAAACAATCCATCTCGTCGCAGAATCCTGAAAACTTCATGGAACACTTGCCCTAGGTTATCTGAATATCCTATTGCACAAGAGGAGAGGACAATGTCAAAGCTTTCTTCGGTGAACATATTCATGTCCTGCATGTTTCCCACATGAAATGGGACTGCCACTCTCTGTCTTCTAGCTAGTCTTGCGGCGTACTTGACCTGTTCCTCAGAAAGGTCCAAGCCCACTGATTTAGCCCCCCACTTGGCTAATACTATTGCATTTTGTCCTCCTCCACAGCCAATCTCCAGAATGTGTCGTCCTTCCACGTCTCCAAGCAGTCGCAGTTCTTTTTCACCAGGAGCCATTGGACCATAATGAACATCCTCAAGGGAAATCCGAACAGATGCCTGGTAGTCCTTGGAAATGATGTTCCATCCCTTCTTAGCTGACATTTTCATTCACTCTTCTGAGATTTATCTCTAATTAGAGAGAGAACCTCTCTCAAGTTTTTGATTGTCTTTATATCACTCTGCCGCTTTTCTGTTCTATCAACCAGCAATGCATGTACCCCGGCATTTTCAGCTCCCTTATAGTCAGCCTCGTCATTGTCTCCGACGAACACTGTTTCTTCTGGTTTCACATCAAGCTTGCTGATAGCATACCTAAAAATGTCTGGGTCAGGTTTGACTTTCTTTATTGTGTCTACTCCAATTATGATGTCAAAAGCTGCGTTCTCTAGATTTGCCTTTTTCAGAATGATGTGAATTTCCTCCTCATAGCCATTGCGCGCGCGCTGATAAAGCCTCTTTTACTTCGGGGAAAGGTGTACAGTCCACATAATCAAACCACATGGAATGAACAGCTTTGCCTAATTCTGCGTGTTCTGCGATTCCAAGATGTTTAAGAACAAGAGAATCCCAAGTGTTCCAATGTTCTTCGCAAGTTACCTTGCCAAAAGATGAGAGCAGATGGAGATTTCTAGATTCATTGTCCGCATTCAAGAATGCCTTCTTTATGTCAACCAAAGATCGGGCTACACCTAATGAAGTTAGAATCCTTTGGAAGACCTCCTCAAAGAATTCAACATCATATTTGATTAGAGTATTTCCCACATCAAACAAAACTGCCTTGACAGTCAAAGTGGTCACTCCTTCTCCATTTTCCATTAAATGATCTGAGGTTCTGTACTTAAACAATGGCTAATTAAGACTCTGCTCTCCATAGTGTTTCCTCGCAGCTTTTTCTCACAAAAGGCAAAACCCTATCCAGTTCTTTTTCTGCGCGTATACATTATAGAATTTCGTTTCGTTTTGTGGCCCGCTCCTTCTGAATGCACGCGTTTTTTTGGTTACTTTCCAGCTACTAGGATGATTTGTCTATCTGGAAGCCTCATCTTCGATTGCACAGCCATCCCTTTGCGTGGGCGAACAGGCGTGGTGTTATAGACTAGAGCCTGTTTTACCTTGAACCCAGCTTTCAGGAGACACTCCTTGAGTTCTTGTCGAGTGAAGGGCGTATGAGTCTCATGCATCTCTTCCTCCTCCAGATCTGTATTCAACGCCCAAATTTTGGTGAAAAAGTCGTAAAAATCCCGCATGCTTATGCTGATCAACCTGTCACCGCGATCTTGGAAAGTCACTTTCCGGTGTTTGAACTTCGTTTGAAATTCCTTAAGCTTTGCCAGTCTATCATTAGAGAATCTTATTAGAATAGGGGCATCTCCAGGGCTGACATGATCAAACAAGATAAGTTCACCACCGCTTCTTAGAGAGTTGCAGACTTGTTTTAGAGTATGGATCAAAGCATTTGCGTCTTTCATGGATACGATTTCGTGCAAGACTTGAATGGCTACTGCTACGTCGAAGACATCTTCTTTCACGGGTAGGTTTGGAATGTCAGCTAGAATGGTTGAAGCAACTCCCTTCTTCTGTAATTTGCGAAGGAGATACTTTGATTTGTCCACTCCAACGATTGATGACGAAGGAAATTTCTCAGCTAATTTTATTGTTAGAGCACCCACCCCGCACCCTATGTCCAAAATAGTGGAAGCGTTAGGGTTAACCCTCTCTATTACTTTGTCGAACCTACTGGAACGACTAGGTCGCGAAAGAAGTCTAGCCATTCCTTTGTCTCTTGATGACATGCCATTCATCACAGGTGTGCATGAAGCTAAAAAGCATTCCAGTTGCGTTTCTGGGGGTGGAGTTGAATCCCATCACCGTGAGGTGTCGCTCGAATCTGGATGCATTTTTCGGAAGTTAGAAAAAGAGGAGACGGTTGTCTATTGGTGTGCGGGCAGTGTTTGTTCTCTTTTCAGCATTTCATTGTAGAGGTATTCAAATCCCTTGTAGGCGTCGGGCCACAGGCGTTTTCTGAATTCTAACACTATTGAGCCAGATTTTTTCCAATTCAGTTTGATGCTGGTGCCCATCAATTCATCCACAAGAGCAGGGTCTATCAGTTTCCTCTTCACAAGCACTCCAATACCTCTGAAGTACGTGCCCATCGAGTCCCACTTGCTGAAGCTTTCTGGGTTCGTCTCTGGCCCATACTTTTTCCAGAAGTCATCAAAGTCCTTCCATTTCCACTGGTATAGAATCTGGTTCTCATCACTTAGAAAGTCTTCTTTGTAATAGTGGCCGTAAATCTGCATGAACAGCTCAGCTTGCCTCGTCTCAACATCTGTCTCCCTCTGTTTTGCAAGGTTTCTAACCTCAAGATATGCAAAGGCAACACCTACCAGCACTCCGCCAGCTGCAACCAAAGCTGAAATAGATGCTATATCCAATCTATCACCCTCCTACGCATATTCTACAAACAAGTCGCCAGCTTCTGGTCTTATGACTTGTGGAAGGATTCTCAGTGCGCGCGCACATGTTTTTGGTACATCACGAATTTGACTCGCCAAAGTGGATTGCGGTGAACGACACATCTTTTATGTCAACTTTGCCATCGTAGTATATGTCTGCGACTGCATCGTATCTTGGGTCTGGACTTTGTGTGCCATAGGCTAAGGCTACGATAGCAACGTCTCTTATGTCAACCTTTCCATCATCATCAATGTCAGCTGGAAAACCAACTTCAAAAACCGTGCTCCTGTAGGACACACCCCAAGACGTTAACGTAAAGGTGTAGACACCCTCCTCCAATTTTCCAAGACTAAAATCATTCACCACTTCCCAATATATGGCAAGGTAAAACCTGTCAAACGGTCCTACCCAAATATACGAATCGCCATAGAAATCGCTTCCGTCTCTCGTCAGATTTCCCCAACCTTCAAAGTAATATCGGGTGCTGGGAAACCCTAAGGTTACAGTTACGAAGACTGTCCCATTTTCATCGGTCCAAAACTCTATCCACACATATTTGCAATAGGGCCCTCCATGTCCATACTCGTCAGGTGCACTTGCCGCCAATGGCACAGGCAACGAAAGTAGAGACATAACAAGCAATGAAAAGGTCAAGAATACAGTAAGCCCTTTCTTCATTCTTCTCCCCACAGATAACAATTAGTCATCGAAATATTTCATTCTTTCGCATCTTTTTTGTTTCAAATGTTCATAAATTGAGAAGAGAAATTCTATTGCTATGATGTGTGCGCCGCAGACTGGGGGAAGGCATTGCTGAGGTGAGCTACCAACTTGTGAACTCGAATCTCAAAATATCATCTGGGTGTAAAATGTGTTGGTCAATGGCGACCAAAGAATAATCCCATGCTGATCCTTCAGTGTCCCAATAAAACCAGATCCATCCAGAGTTCTCTTTCTCTTCTTTTCCATTGATACTTGTTATGAGCTTTCCAAAGCTGTGAGACTCATATTGCACATCTGTCGTCACTGCAAGCAAAGCATCAAACGCCGTTGACCCAGCGATCAACTGTGTTCCATTATGCCATGTTGCAGTTCCATTTCCATAATCAATTACGAAGTCAACTTCAATTATCGAGCTCTCAACGTCACGAAAGGCTCTCAGCGTGTCTTCAAAGCGGAGGTAGTAGTATCCTGCCAGCCCTGTGGCTAATATTGCCCAAACTGAGAGTGCTAAACCTATGAACACAACTGTTCTTCTTTTCACCATCCGATTTATCCCTCATAGGAACTTTTGTATAGCCTTCGTAAGTGGTGGAAGGGCAAATCCGAAGAGTGCTGTGTTTGAAACAACGTGCAATATAGACATGGGTATTCCAAACAAGAAAACAGGAAGGAAGGCGGATTGAGCTTGAATCGCCACTCCACTGTTAGTTATGACGTCATAGATTAGCGTTAGAAACGCGCCCAACGTTGCCGATTCCAAGAGCAGCTGACGAGGATTTTCTTCAATTCCATATCTCTTGTATACTCCACCAGCAGCACCGACAATCACCATTCCCACCATTTGAAAGGGCATGATGAATCCTGCGACGCCCCAAGGTGAGAGGAATCCATTGATGAACATCACAGTCGCGCCAAACGCCCCTCCAATAAACCCTCCGAAGAACACGCCCATAGTAAAAGTGATAATGGAGGTAAATTCTACGTTCCCGATTCTGGGTGTTAGCTGGATAGCTACACATAGGGAAGCTAGGATGATAAAAATCGCGAGTTGGCGTGTTGTGAAGAACATAGTATTTGGAGGGATGATCCAACCATATAAGCATTTGGGTGAGCGTTTTCGCAGATGGCATACCGTATATGCCGAGAAAAAGCTAAAAGCTGAATGAGTTACATCTGAAAGAAGAAAATGGACCCATTTCAGCAATTAGGAGCAATTGCGAAGAAAATTGCTCCTGGCCGCTCACCTCAGTTTTCAGAAGCCCATGTGATAATGGCTCTCGATGAGATTGAGGCGCAAAAGTGTATTGGACGACAAAGACTCTCTAAAAAACTGGGACTGGGCGAAGGAGCTACAAGAACGCTCATCAGACACTTGGTACGGGAAAGGCTGCTGACAATCTCCAAATCTGGAAATCGCCTTTCAAACAAAGGGGTCAAATTATACTCCTCTTTAAGAGCAGTGATGAGTCGGACGAAAGAGATTCCATCCAGCTCCCTTACTGTAGGGCCAATAAACATCGCAGTCCTTGTGAGGAAGGCTGGCTCAGTTGTTACTGATGGCTTGGAGCAACGCGACACAGCTATCAAAGCAGGTGCTAAAGGTGCAACTACATTGATTTACTCTAATGGAAGGTTGATAATGCCAAGCGCGGGAGGAAATGTTTTCGATGATACTGCATTAATTTATGAAACTATCTTGTCCTATTTCAGACCTAAAGAAAATGATGTAATCATAATAGGAAGCGCAGGAGACAAGAGATCTGCGGAGTTGGGAGCAAACATGGCTGCAATTCAAATTTGTATGAGCGCGCTTTCGCAAGTTATAAGAACTGACAATGAGGATTGTTAAACGAAAAGGGATGTTGGAAGGTAACAGGATTAATTTGCGAATTATGGAAAAGGATGACATTCCGGTGCTTGCTGAGTGGTGTAATAGCATAGAGTTTCAAGGCGAATACTTCACCAATCCGCAAAAATCTAAGGTAGATTGGCAAAGAGATTTTGGGACCCCGTCTCCAGTAAAAGTCGCTATGGATGAGCACGAGTTTATAATAGAGAAGAAAGATGGAGCAAGGATTGGACATATTGGATATGGAACCTGCCCACTACATGGATGGGTGGAAGTAGGGTTTGCCATAGTTCCTAAGGAAAGAAGTAAAGGATATGGCACTGAAGCGATTCAGCTGATGGTTGACTATCTTTTTCTCTTGAAGGACACGCCCAGGATTATGATCAATACTGATGCTCGAAACAAAGCCAGTATAAGGGCGGCTGAGAAAGCTGGTTTTGAGAGAGAAGGGGTAATTCGAAAAGGTGGATTCACTTGGGGCCAACATGCTGACTGCTGAGTTCTTGGCATTCTTCGAGAAGATTGGAAAGAGCCAAAGATTCTGACGAGTTAGCGAGAGAACGCGCTTCCGCATGCTAGATTAGCGGAGAAAATAACAGCCATCCTCCAATGATTATCTCAAAGAGAATCGCCGTCAGACCACCAATAGCTGTCAAGTCTCGAAAGCTAGGTTTTACCAGTTTTGTCCCAGTGCTGAAGCCGACGAGAATGCTGGCAACAATTCCTAACCACCCAATGATTTTGGGGACCACTTCAGAGGTGGCTAACACGATGGAAAAAGCGAGTGTGCCTATGGACCAACAAATCATGGCGAACTTGAATCTCGTGTCTTTTGTTTTGAAAAGGGAACGAGCTAAATCACTCAACGCCTTTTTTTCAGCACCACTAGCTCCAGAGTATTGTCTTGCTATGTTGACAAGTCTCCAGTAGTTCGGTTCATTATAGAATTGGATCAAGCCTTCTCCTGTTCGAAAGATCGCCCACACAATTCCAAGCATTATATTATGCGGACTAAAAGCAATAAACAACATTATAGTAAGGGCGATGACGCTACCATGTTCTATGAGCGCTAGCACAATGCTTGCCTGAAATCTTTGGGGATTTTTATTAATCTTCTGTAGGTCAGTGTCTGGGTCGTAGTCATCCGTCTCCATCAAATAGCCTAATGCCCCCATCACCAAGTTTAAAACTAAAATAAGCAGAAAGAGAAAGCCTGATGCCACCATTTCAATAATCAAAGAGAGCCCTCCAAGTTATTCTTCTATCCCTCTTCTCTTCTTCACATCCATTACTACTTTTAAGGTTAATGAGATTCTACCTCAAAAATAAATCATAAATGTACACACAGGCACGTTATGTGTTCTTCGTCCGTAGCGCCCGAATGCCATCTACGAGACCGGGAAATCCCCAAACGAACGAAAAAAGTCCTATGAGCAGCATTGGACCCCAGATTTCCACTCGCTCAAAAACCCACATGTCTCCGTGCGCGCACCCAAAAGCGGGCCAAGAGAGATTGTAGCCTCTTCAACGTGGAAATATCTCCCGCGACCCTCCTCTTTTTGCGCCACGCATGCACGATCTTGAAAATGTTTCGGACTTCCCATTAAAGGACATGTATGATAAGCGAAATTCTTAATTACGGAATTCTGCATGTTGCTTTGGCTCGTGACCTTATGCCACACATTGTTGAGACCTGCGATATAGTCCGTGTATTCAAGGGACAAGACAAGCCAGTGAAGGCCCTTGACAAGGTCTCGATCTACATAGACGAAGGTGAAATCTTCGGTCTTCTCGGCCCAAACGGGGCTGGAAAGACGACGTTAATCAAGATTTTGACGACGCTTCTGCTTCCGACAAAAGGGGAGGCCTACGTAGGAGGATTCAGTGTTTCCAGAGAGGCGCATAAAGTCAGGCAGATGATCAGCCTCGTTTCTGGTGGTGAAACCCCAGGGTATGGGATTCTCTCCGTAAGCGAGAACTTGTGGTTCTTCTCGCAGCTGTACGGTCTGCCTTCATCGACTGCTACGGCAAGAATTAACCGGTTGATGGCCGATCTGGAGTTTGATGAATACGCGAAAACTCGGATGTCCAAACTCTCAACTGGTTACAAGCAGAGGCTTAACCTTGCGAGGGGACTGCTAAACAACCCAAAGGTTCTGTTTCTCGACGAGCCCACGCTGGGTCTGGACGTTCTTACCGGCAAAAAATTGAGGGCGTACATTGTCGATTGGGCGAAGCGAGAGAAAGAAGGCACCGTTCTTCTAACAACACACTACATGGCGGAAGCAGACGAGATGTGCGATCGAGTGGCAATCATCGACCGCGGACGAATACTAGCGTGCGACAGCCCACTTAGACTCAAGCAAAAGTTGGAGGATAACTTCATAATGAAGGTTGAAGTTTCGTCTGTCCAAGCCGACTTCAGCTTCGCAGATGATATGAGAGGAGTTATCGGGTACTCCCAGACACGGAGCATTCAGACCGACACAACATCGTTTAAGGTAATGCTGGCCAAGGAAACAATATTCTCCAAAATAATGGCTAAACTGGAAGAGCAGAATCTGAAGATACTATCGGCGAACGAAGTTGAGCCGACTCTCGAGGACGTTTACATAAGCCTGGTGGGGCGTGGTTTTGAGGAAGGAGAGAGCGCCACTCATGAAACGTGAGGAACTACTGCATAACTTGAAAGCAGCTTATGCCCGGCTATGGGTAAGAATTAAAGGTGGCAACCGAGAACCCGAATGGCTTGCAGCCGAAGTAATTATACCAGTCATCACTCTGAGTGCATATGTCTTTCTCTACAAGATGGTTAACGCGCCACCAGAATACGCAGGGTTCGTGATCATTGGTGGAACTATGATGGCCTTTTGGTCCAACGTGTTGTGGAACATGTCAGCACAGTTCTACTGGGAGAAAGAAGTCGGGAACCTAGAGGTGTATCTTGTAGCACCGATATCCAGAATGGCTATTCTGTTGGGCATGGCTTTGGGTGGATTCGTGAACACTGTGCTGAGGGCTTCTGCAGTTTTCATCGCAGGCATACTGATTTTTCAAGTGCCAATGGCACTTCATGAACCTTTGACTGCGCTGCTCATCTTCGTCTTAACAATTGCCGCGCTTTACGCGTTGGGAATGATGTTTGCTTCCCTCTTCATGCTGTATGGACGAGAGGCTTGGCACACCGCCAATCTACTCCAAGAGCCAATTCAATTCCTTTCTGGTACATATTATCCAACAACCAGCCAAGTCGTTCCCCACATGATTCAGCTTCTGTCATCGCTCATTCCTTTGACATTCGGATTGGACGGCATACGTAGAGTGGCAATCCTAGGTCAAGGGATTATTGACGTCTGGCCACACATAATAGCGCTCGCAGTCTTCATTCTGGTTTTGCTGCCACTAGCTAGGTTGGCGCTTGACTTCATGGAGAACCTTGGCAAGAAAGAGGGGAGGCTGACGCTAAGGTGGCAATAACAGCGATTCTGCGCACCATAAAACAGGCTGTTTGGATAGGTTGGAAGGTTGAGACAAACTGGGCAGACCCACTAGTCTTCGCCATCTACTACTTGATAAGACCTATTGCTGGTCTACTAATAGTAGGCTTCATTTTCTTAATAGGCAGCGTTGTCTCAGGAATCGTTGATCCCGGGCTTTTTGCGTTTCTGTTCATAGGCAACACCTTCTTCATCTACGTGGCTCAAATAATGTTAATGATGAGCATGTTAATCCATGAGGACAGAGCCCACTACGAAGTGTTGAAGCATATTTACCTGACTCCCGGCTCACTCCAATGGTACATCGTTGGAAGAGCCCTGAATGGTGTGATGAACGCCTCGGTTTCACTCTTACTCACTCTTGGACTAGGAGTGTTAATATTCCAATATGGCATGAGCATACCCATCCCCATCGACTGGCTGAGCATAGATTTTGGACTGCTCAGCTTAGGCCTGCTGGTAGGCATAGTCTGCTTTATGGCGATTGGATTCATACTATGCGGTATTAACATAATGACGTCGAAAGTTCAGTTTATGCTTCCCGAATACGTATCTGGAATACTCTATCTCTTCGGGGGAGTCGTTTTCCTTCCGGAACTTCTCCCCTGGTGGGGCCAGCATGTTTCAAACGTCCTGCCAATAACATATTTCCTCAGAATAATGCGGTTCTCAGTTATCCACCATACGGGCTTTGATGTTCAGATGAACCTGCTATATTTGGCTGCAACCACAATTTTTACCGTGCTTGCAGGTCTAGCATTTTTCAGAGTTGCGATGTTCAAAGCACGAAGAGATGGCTTAATAGACAAGAAAGAAGAGTACTGAACACTCTCTACATACGCGTGATGCACCCCTAAAGTCTTCCAAATGAATGCTCGCGTGTTTAACGATTGCATGAATCGACACTTGAAGTGCTTACGATGATTCTAGTTGTCTCGATATTTCACTCCGCCATTTTGAAACTGCTTTCGTCAACTCTTGTATATCCTTGGAGTTGAGTTGCTGAGCCCGCGTAGGATCTTTCTTCAGCTGTGTCATCAGGTCAGCAATTTCATTCACTATGTGCGCCCAGACCTTGTTGCTATTAAGAATCCGCTTAACTTCTCCTAGTGCACGCTCGCGCATTAAAATCAGACCCTTTTCTTCATGAGCTTTTACCAAATAGGGCAAAAGAACCAGAAACTCAGTATACGACCCTACTAAATATGCATCGACAAGGTTCACGAATCACCACCTCAATGTACATCACCTGCTAAAGCAGAATAAAAGCTTGAAGCCATTTGAGAGCGCGCATTCGAAACGCGTATGCCTTACATCAAAACGCGAACCTTGAAAACCCTTCGGTTGTCCTCTTAAGATTCATGCTTCTCGCTGCATCAGAGCTACCCTTCAATTGTGAGGTAGCCCTTTCTTCTTAGCCAGTTCTTCTGGTTTCTTCGATATCGCCAGAAGATGTCTCCACGAACATCTGACTGAAAATCCCAAGGGGAAACCAGCACCACATCACCTAGTCGTATCCAGTTGCGTCTCTTCATTTTTCCCCTGATTCTGCAAAGCCGTGTATGACCGTCTTGGCATTTCACCATAAGTCTACCGTAGCCCAACATCTTGGTAGCTATTCCGAACACATCACTCCCAACGGGGAGCATCATATTGCTGAAATCCTGCTCAGTGCGGATCTTCCTTCTTCCCATCTATAATCTCACCACCGTTACTTTCAGAATCTTAACCGGAGATGTTACAAGTTCTTTCATGATCTCTAGATTCGCGCATGAGTATGATGTTTGCATTTAACATTATTCCTATCACAAAAATTCATGAAGCCTTCAGAAGCTTATACTAAGCCCCTTCAAATCAAGCATAAACCTGTGTGATGAATCTACTAAAGGGTCATAATGGTTTAAAAAGGTTCGCGCGAGCATCTCCTTTTTGCCTTTGACTTCGATCAACTCTTCCTGACGCGCGCATGTGCCAACCAAACGACGCAATCTCTACAGATTGAGGGAATTGTTATAAGGCAATTCATCTAAAGAAGGGTGATTTTCATGGTGAACAATGGGAGTTATTTGTTCTCGTCCGAGTCTGTGGCTGAGGGGCACCCCGACAAAGTTGCTGATCAGATTTCCGACGCTGTCCTCGACAGTATTCTGGCTCAAGATCCCACGGCAAGAGTTGACTGCGAGACGTTGGTGATGCAGGGAAGCGTCATCGTTACGGGTCAGATTACCACAACCTGCTACGTGGACGTGCCGAGCATTGTCCGGAGGACTCTGAAAGAGATCGGGTTGAATAACGCGAAAGACGGGTTAGACTGGGAGACGTGTGGGGTCTTAACGTCGATCACAGAGCAGTCGCCCGACATTGCCATGGGCGTTAATGAAACTGCGACGCATGAACAGGGCGCAGGGGATCAGGGGATGATGTTTGGCTACGCCACAAACGAGACTGCGGAGTTGATGCCTTTGCCCATAATGCTGGCTCACAAACTGGTGAAACGCCTTTCGACCTGTCGGAAAGCCAAGATCTTGCCCTACCTAAGGCCTGACGGCAAATCGCAGGTCACCGTTGAATACGTCGAAGGCAAGCCCAAGAGAGTAGACGCAGTGGTCATCGCCGCCCAACACCACAACAAGGTGGATCGAGGGACAATGCGAGAGGACATCATCAACCTGGTGATCAAAAACGTTATCCCGCCACACCTCCTAGACCAAGACACGAAATTCTACATCAACGAAACAGGAAGGTTCGTGATTGGCGGAACCTTGGCCGATTCAGGGTTGACGGGCCGAAAAATCATCATTGACACCTACGGCGGCGTGGGGAGCCATGGAGGCGGCTGCTTTTCTGGAAAGGACCCATCCAAAGTTGACAGATCGGGCTGCTACATGGCCCGATACATCGCAAAAAACATTGTTGCAGCGGGATTGGCTGCCCAATGTGAGGTCCAACTGTCTTACGCCATTGGTGTCGCCCAACCCGTATCGGTTATGGTGAATACGTTTGAGACAGGGAGAATACCTGATGAAAAACTCCTTGCCCTAGTGAAGGCACATTTCGACATGACCCCCGCTGCAATCATCAAACACCTTAACCTGCTTCGACCGATCTACAGAAAAGCTGCCGTGTTCGGCCATTTCGGCCGAGATGACCCAGATTTTACGTGGGAACGAACTGATAAAGCCGAAATCCTGAGAGAAGCTGCCAAGTCGTATNNAATGCTTCCAGTTCAGTTTTTGGATCGCAGACAGGATTGTCTGATCGGTAGTATTCCGATGGGAGTTATCTGACCTGAATCTCTTCGCCTAGTTCTAACACAACCACTTTAATAGCCGAGGTTGCTTCCACTCTTTCTTTGAATTCTTTTGGATCGTTTTCCCAGGTATGCATGGGAATCGCCACCGTTGGATTGATCAGCAGTGCTGCTTCCGCAGCCTCAGCGTTGTCCATGGTATACTTGTCTCCAGTAGGTAGCAATGCTACATCAACTGGCCCAAGCGTCTTCATTTCAGAAATCAAATCTGTGTCTCCTGCGTGGTAGAGTGTCTTACCTTCAACTGTGATCAGATAGCCGACTCCATAGCCTTGGGGATGCCAAGGTTGTCCAGAGGGTTTGAACCTTTTCAGATTGTAGGCTTCCGCTGCCCTAATCGTTACGCCATCGGTTGTAGTTTCTTCGCCAGGCTTGAGAGACCTGACATCGCCTTTCATCCGTTTGCCACAGGCGGTGGGCGCAATGATCACTGTGTCCTCTTTCTGAACTTTCCATACTTTGTCTGGGCTGCAATGATCAGCATGTCCATGTGTCGCCAAAACAATGTCTGCTTTTTCGACTGGGTCAATGACCTTTCCATACTTCTTCAGGTCAATATAAATGACCTTTCCAGCCGCCCTAATTTGGAAGCTGGCATGTCCCAACATTTTCAATGAAATTCCCATTAGCAACCACTCACTTCTATAATGACGCGGGATTTCTTATGACTTGTGTACGTCGGCACGCATGCGTAATGACTAAAGAAGCGGTTGCCAAATGTGCAAATCATTAGTGTTGGGGCGATTTAACCACACTTTTCTAAGGTGAACTGGTGCTTAAAATCTCCTTAAACCCCTTGGAACACCCTTAGAAAATTAGAGTGTTATTTCGTCAATAACTGAATTGCCCCATCTTAAAGTGGCAATATAGGTTACCTGCTTTCCAAGGGTCCAATTATCGTCATAAGTCCAGCAAGTCAAAGAGCACGTCCGGCTCCACCCAGCTCTCAATTCGCTTATGTTTGTTGTAACAGAATCAACCACGCTGTCATCTGCGAGAATTTGGACAGTTACCCTCAACCCATGAGCGTCAGTGGAGCCAGTGTTCTCGATTATGACAGTAAACGGCCATTGTACAGTGCCATCCCCATGATCCACAGCGGACTCGTTCGTGAAGCGGTATATACTTACATTAGTCTGAGTACTTACACTAGTCTGAGACTGAGGTGGCAAACTAATTAAGATGTAGGTCATGACAACAGCGAGGATAGCGATGATCCCAATTAGGAAAAATAGCATATTCTTTCTGCGAGTGCTATCCAAACTTCACTCCCTGAAATGATGCTTAGGAAAATGATATATATGTTTCTGAAATGCACACACCTATATGTGTGCCCGTGTGTGCATGTTTTGGGCTTGGATTTTCAAGGGATTCGAATCCATAATCCAAACGATTACGTTCTCACGGTCTCATTCTTTTCACAAGACACTCACCGCACATACATAATGTTAATGTGATTTGAAGGAGTGTGTAGCCGGGATTAAAATGACAGAGCGCCTCATTCGAGTGGGCACAAGGGCGGTTATTTTTAATAGAGCTAACGAAATCCTAGTGACACATTGTTTGAATCCTGAAAAAGATTTTTATTTTCTTCCCGGAGGTGGTGTTTGGTTTCAGGAGAAAATAGAGGATTGCCTTGTTCGTGAGGTTAAAGAAGAGACAGGGCTAGATGTGAAGGCTGAACGTCTGCTCTGGGTACGCGATTTTATCGAAGGATTCCCTAACCTTCATGGCATTGAACTATTTTTCTTAGCTACCATTATAGGAGGAAAAATGCGTGCACAGCCAGTGCACGACGTTGAATGGCTCGAATTCTCTTTTATAGATGTCGAAAAGCTTGAACGTATCCGATTTTATCCCACATCATTCATTACGAAACTGAAAATCCTCAGAGAAAATAGAAACTGGTCGGAAACGAATCCATATATAAGATCAGCTCCCTAGATGCACATTAGGTGTTTTCAGGGGTCTTCAAGGATTTTTATGCACAATTTATCCCGAAAATGCTCGCACCTTCACACATGCCACCTTTTCTAGGTCGATGCCATCACATTACAAAAAGGCAGTCAACCACCGTTATGTTACTAGATACATTTGTTTGACTCTAGATTTTTGAAAGAAAAAAAGAAGTTAGGTGGGATAGAAAACTGCAATCAAAGAGGGGTACCACAGATAAACGGATTGTGCAGCGGCTGTGGGACTCTTATAGCCTGTAGCGAAGAAAGCTTAGCTATTGCCTTCAGTGACAGAGACTACAGTCTGTGCTGTCAAAGGCCAAAGCGTATTCAGATTTCCCGTGCCTTCAGTTACTCCAGCATAAGTATAGTATAGGTCGGTCGAATTGCGCGCGCGCAGGAGGATATGGTGAAGGTGGTTGGCGAGTTATACGTCGAGTACTGTGAAGATCAACGTCAAACCAGTAAACCCACATGGACGGAGCGATGGCTTATTGACATGGTTAAGGGGCTTGATGAGCATGTGGAAAAAGACACACGCACGAAACTAATGCGCGCGCGCAACGAGTGCCCCAAAAAAGATAAATGCCTCTAGATAACGCTCTTGAAATTGCAGGTTCATGAGATGGTTAAGATAACGTATGATCCGTGGAAAGAAATCGTCATAAAGGAATATGCATATTTTAAAAACATTAGCGATCTTGCTGAAATCGTCGCTGGTCTACGTTCGCAGGGCGTGCCTGCGGCTCTCTATTGGGCTAACGACGTTGTATTCTTTTTCACCGAAGTGCTTCCTGACACCGTGCCAATAGCTGAAGATTTCAAGCTGGGGACAATCTATTGGGCTAATGTTAGCTTTGCCATGATG
>JABAOH010150019.1_pt1 | contig 67689 bp, 67 predicted proteins | sample 7062181 | NCBI WGS metagenome assembly JABAOH01 (sample SAMN14538630, study PRJNA623070) | marine sediment metagenome | biome: marine biome [ENVO:00000428]; feature: marine pelagic biome [ENVO:01000023]; material: deep marine sediment [ENVO:00002113]; isolation source: pool of 5 deep marine... | reverse complement strand
CGACGCGGTGGCCTGTGGCGAATGACCACGGGCTAATCGCTGGTTGCCAGTCGCTAGGCGCTGAATCTCCTCCCCCGGAGGGGGAGGTGTCTGCTGAGCGGAGCGAAGCAGACGGAGGGGGCGCCCCCCTCCCTCACTCGCTCCGCTCGTGAGCCGCTCCCCCCTTCGGGGGGAGAAACGGCCCCTCTCGAACCGAGCGTCAGCTCGCCCTGGCGGCTTCTACGCGCTCCAACAAATACCCACCCAGCGACTGCAGGATCTTGGTCACCTCCGGGTCGGCGAGCCGTTCGGCCGCCGCCGCAGCGAGCGAGATGTGCTCCTCGGTCTCGGTGAGGGCACGATCGATGTGGCCGCCGGAGCGCACGATCTCGATCACCTGCTCCACCGCGGGGGCATCGTGCGGCTTCCCCTGCCCGAGGAGGGAACGGATGCGGTCGCCTGCCGCCGAGTCGAGTGCATAGAGGACCGGAAGGGTCAGGGTCCCCTCGTGGATGTCGGACCCGGCCGGTTTGCCGAGGAAGTTCTCGCTGGCGACCAGATCCAGGACGTCGTCGGTCATCTGAAAGACCAGGCCTACCTCGTGACCCCAGGTGGTGGCCGCTTCGATCGAGTCGGCGTCGGCGCCACCCGCCATGGCTCCGAGTCGAGCCGCAGTCCTGATGAGGCTGGCCGTCTTCTTCTCGATGACGGTGAAGTAGCGGTCGGGTCCGTGATCGAGATCGTCGCTCAGCTGCAACTCGAGCATTTGGCCTTCGCAGAGCAGGGCGTAGGTGCGAGCGAGCAACGTCACCGCCTCCGTGCCCAGCGGCGCGGCTGTCTCCGAGGCGCGCGCCAGCAGGAAATCCCCAGCGAGGATGGCGATCGTGTTCGTCCAATTGTCATTGACCGAACGGCGGCCTCGCCTGCTCCCCGCCTCGTCGATGACGTCGTCGTGATACAGGCTGCCGAGGTGGATCAACTCGACGGCTACTCCTGCTTCGACCGGAGCTTCGCCGGCGCCGCCGCCGATTTCGGCAGCGACCTGCGCCAGCAGCGGCCGATAGCGCTTGCCTCCTACCAACAGGTGTTGGGCGATTTCGGTGAGGAAGGAGTCGTCCGACGTGGTCACCTCGACTAGGCGTTCCTCAACACGGTCGAGACGGCTCCAGACTCTCTCGATCGGGACCAGGTCGCGGATTGGGGGAAGCTCCATTGGTGGCGGATCGTAACCACTGCCCCAGTCGCGACGAACCCGCGGCCGGAGGTGCCGCGGGTTCGCTCGGTCTTCACAGAAGCACTAGGACTCGATGATCAAGGTTCCTTTCATCCCGTCGTCCCAGTGGGCGCCGTCCTCTTCGAAGCAGCCGATCTGCCACTCACCGGAGGCGTCTGCCGGGATCGTCAGCGTGAGCGTCGCTTCCTGTCCCGGTTCGCGCATCACCATGAACCCGTGACCGGCATGGGCGTCTTCCTCGTGATCTTCTTCGCCCATGTCCATGTCCTCGCCCATGTCCATGTCCTCGCCCATGTCCATGTCCTCACCCATATCCATGTCGTCCTCCGACATGGCGGCGTCGGCAGGCATGACCATCGGAGCCATCCCCTCGAAGAAGTCGTGCTCGAATCCGTCCGGTGCGCCGTCGGTGATCCGAACGTCGCGTCCGATCATGAACTCGTGCGACTTGTCGCCCGTGTTGCGCAGCACGAACGTCACGGTCGTGCCGGCAGTCACTGTGATCTCACCAGGCGAGAATTCGAACTCGGAGAGTTCGATCACCACCTCTCCGCCGTCTTCGACGGTGACTCCAGAATCACCGCCACAGGCGGCCATGACGAGGAGGCCGGCAACGGCTACGACCCCCAGTCTCTTATACATTGCTTCTCCCTCTGTTTGGCGTTGGTATCTCTTTCACGAAACCAGGTACAGCGTCGGGTAGAAGAACACCCAGACGACGTCGACAAAGTGCCAGTACTTTACGGCTGCTTCCACGGGGAAGTGGCTCTCGGCCGAATACTCGCCGGCCCCGGACCTGCCCATGACGACGCCGAGGAAGATGAGCCCGGTCACGACGTGGAAGGCGTGGGCGCCCGTCATAGTGAAGAAGACCGTGCCGAACCCGGTGCTCGGCGGGAAGTGCTTCAGAGCCTCGTACCACTCGATACCCACCCCCACGACGAATATGCCCCCCAGTCCCAGGGTCCAGGCGAGGTAGCGCCGGAGCTTCGCGGAGTCTCCCGCGGCCGCAGCCCGTTCGGCGCGATATGCCGTGTAGCTCGAGGCCAACAGGATCGTGGTGATTGCCAGCCCGACGAGTTGATTGAGGTGTTCGTCGACTTCAGTGTGTTGCAGCGTGAAGCGAGCGACCGCCAAGCCGACGAACAGCATCGATTCGGACAGGATGAACAGCCACAGCCCGAGCCGGTTGATGTCGAGTCGGGAGTACTGGCGGGAGTCGGCTTGGGTGATCATGTACTCCCCTCCAGCCTGAGCTGCCTGATGTGCATGAAGTGGATGACGATCAACCAGGCTTTGGCCACAGCGAGGACCGCCAGCACCAGCAGCAATCCCGGTACCGAAGCAATCGCCAACAGGTACTCGATCGCGGTGAGGACACCAAGCCCAAACGCCACTCTGGTTCCTACCGACCAGCCGGAGGTGATTCGCTCAGCCATGCGAGACTCCCTCGGGGATTCGGGCGTGGACGGCCCCAGCGTCGCCGTATGGGTAGGGATCACCGACGACCTCGGGCGGGGCCGGGAAGTTGTGGTGCGGCGGAGGGCTCGTCGTCTGCCATTCCAGCGTTGTCGCCTGCCAGGGGTTGTCGCCTGCCGGCCGGCCCCGTGCCCACGACCAAACGAAGTTGACGAGGAAGATCGCAAAGCTGGCCCCGAGGAAGAATCCCGCCAGTGAGACGAAGCTGTTGGTGCCTTCGAGGCCGGGCGTGAAGTCGGCGACTCTGCGGTTCATCCCATTGATCCCCAACCAGAACATCGGCAAGAAGGTGGCGTTGAACCCCACGAACATGGTCCAGAAGTGGACCCGGCCGAGAGATGAGATGAGAGCGCGTCCGGTCATCTTGGGGAACCAGTAGTAGATCGCGCCGAACAGGGCGAAGATTCCTCCGCCGACAATCACGTAGTGGAAGTGGGCAACCACGAAATAGGTGTCCTGCAGCTGAATGTCGACGGGCACGTCCGCCAGGAACACGCCCGTGAGCCCCCCGATGAGGAAGTTGAACAAGACTGCGAGAGCGAAGAGCATCGGGACGGTGAACCGCATCCGGGCCTGCCAGATCGTGCCCACCGCAGACAAGAAGATGAGCCCGGTCGGGATAGATATCAGCTCGGTCGACGCCAGGAACGGCCCGCGCAATCCTGCTGGCATCCCGGACGTGAACATGTGATGGGCCCACACGATCGAGCTCATGCCGGCGATCCCAATCATCCCGCCGACTGCCCAGCGGTACGCGAACAGTGGCTTGCGCGAGAAATGGGCGAGAAACTCGAGCGTGATCCCAAACGCCGGCAAAATCATGATGTAGACCGCGGGGTGGCTGTAGAACCAAAAGATGTGCTGGTAGAGCAGCGGCTGGCCGCCGGCCGACACGTCGAAGAACGCGGTGCCCACGGTGCGGTCGAGGACAACCATCACCATGGCCAGAGCGACGAACTGGGTGAAGACGAAAGCGAGGATCGCGGTCACGAAGATCGACCACACGAAGATGGGGAGGCGGGTCCACGACATTCCTTTGGCCCGCATCGTTATGACGGTGGTCACGAAGTTGATCGCCCCGATGATTGAGGACAGGCCAAGCGTGAAGAAGGCGAGGTTGAAGAACAGCTCGCCGGTGTCCGTGGTGGTCGACAGCGGGGCATATCCGGTCCAGCCGGTGTCGTACCCGCCGGCGAGGTAGGAGCCGATCAACAGGAACACCACCGGAGGCACGAGCCAGTACGACAGCGCGTTGAGCTTGGGGAAGGCCATGTCGTCGGCTCCGATCATCATCGGAACCACGTAGTTGCCGAACGCTCCGCTGGCCGCGGCGACGGCGACGAAGATCATCATCGTGCCGTGCAGGCTCATGAAGCTGTTGTAGGTAGCGGGCGACATGAGGTCGCGGCCTGCGGTTGCGAGCTCGCCCCGCATGAGCATGGCGAAAAGGCCGGCGAGGAAGAAGATGGCCAGGAAGGTGACGAGGTATTGGATCCCGATGATCTTGTGGTCCTCGTCGAATGAGAAGTACCTACGGCGCCCGGTGGCGGTGTACGGCTTGAGTTCCTTTCCGAACCACGGCCGCGCCCAGTGATCCCAGACCCCAACTCCAAGGAGCCATCCGACGAGGGCGAACAGGTATCCGCCGGCCATTCCCACCTCGAGGTCCCAGGTCTCGGCTGCCCCCGTCGCCGCCCGGATCGCCGTCACGATGCCGGCACCCACCGCAAAGCCGAAGGCACCGCCGACGAGTCCCTTGACCAGGTTCATTGTCGTCTCTCCATCCCTAGCCCGTTCCTTCCCTGCCGGCTAGCCAGGACTCGAATTCGTCGGGTTCGAGGACGACGACCCGATTACGCATGCGCGCATGTCCGGTTCCGCAGAGCTCAGCGCATTGGACTCGATAGCCGACATCCTCGGAGAACTCCCCCACCTCGGTCGTTGTGGCGGCGATCTCCGTGACCTTGCCGGGCACCGCATCCATCTTCACGCGGAAGGCGGGGACCCAGAACGAGTGGATCACGTCTTCCGAGGTGATCCGGAACAGGATTGTCGTCTCGTTGGGCAGGACGAGCTCATCGGCGTCCTCCAGCGTTACCCCGGCATCGATGTACGAATATGTCCAGCTCCATTGCTCGGCGATGACGTCGATGGTCATATCCGGATGCTCGGCGGCCTCGTCGAGCTCTGCCATTCCCTTGAGACCCGGGTTGAATATCACGAACACGGCGAGGAAGGTGCTGAGCCCCACCCAGGCGGAGACGAAGATCTTGTTGGTCCTGACCGGAGGGCCGTCGCCCTGACCCCCTCCGGCCCGAAAGCTGACGATCGAGTAGGCGAGCACGCTGATGACGAAGGCAAAGACGGGTATGCCCAGGTAGAGCAGCAGGTCGAACGCCTCGTCGACGATCTCGGCTTCGCGGGACCCGCCAAGCGGATGGAGCTCGGAACCGAGAGCCCACCATTCGAGCAGCACGGTGAGTAGCACCCATAGGGCGCCGACCACCATCAGGTGGCGACGGGCTCGTGGATTATCCCCGCTCACGGGTCGGGAACCTACTACGCAATGTAGGAACCCGTCTACTACATATCGTCGTACCCACCGTTAGGCTCGCCCGATCGCCAGACAGCCCACACTCGAGCGCGCGGTGATGCGTCTTCTGTGGCGTAGCCCCGGCGGGTTGCTGCCCCGTGAGATACGGGCGCGCCTGAGACCGGACCACGCCGTGGCTCATACCACCGTGGTCACCGTCGTGACCCGGTTGTGGAAGAAGGGACTGCTCAGTCGGGAGGCCGAAGGCACCACGTTCCGGTATCGCCCCACTGAGTCCCAGGAACAACACGGTGCGAGGCGAATGCAGGAGATTCTCGATGCCGCATCCGACCGCGCCCTGACGCTGAGCAGGTTTGTAGGAAGTCTCTCCAAAGAAGACCTCGATGCGTTACGCAGGGATCTTCCGTAGTGGCGAGTGTCATCCTCCTCTTGGCGGCGGCACTCCTCTTGGCGGTGCCCTTTCTGGCACGGCGGGTGCATGCCGAGTTGGCGCCGCGGGTGTGGGCACGGCTGACCTTGTCGACGACGCTCGGAAGCGTCGTTCTCGTCGAGGCGGCTGCGATCGTGTGTGCCTTGCCGTTGTTGGCGAGGGCGGTTGGGGTACCCGGGCCGGGTCACTTCTTTCCGGGCGGCAGTCTCGCTGGGTGGATCTCTTTGGCGGTCGCCGTGCTGCTCCCGGCGCGGGTGCTGGTCGTGGTCTTGGGGGTGAGACGCCGGCGCCGCCTGGTGAGAGCCGAGCCATGGCTGGGCGCCCATGTGGCAGTCGATGGCATTGACGTGGCGGTGGTGTCGTCGGATCGTCCCGTAGCGTTTGCCGTGCCGGGTCGCGATCCGCAGATCCTGCTGTCCAGCGCGGCGATGCACGCGCTGACCGACGAAGAGCTTCGGTTGGTGCTTCGCCATGAGCGGGCCCACATTGAGCACAACCATTCCCGATACCTCACCTGGGCGGAAGTCTTGCGGCCACTGGGCTCGCGGGTCCCCTTGCTCAGCGACGCGTTGGATCGGCTGCCGGTGTGGCTGGAACGCTGGGCCGACGACGACTCTGCTCGGACTGCCGAGGAGAGACAGTCGGTGCGAAGATCTCTCCGGCACTTTGTCTCGACCGACCTCGGGCCGGTGGCGACCTCTATGTCACCAGCGGAGACGCTGCTGCAGCGGCTTGATGCTCTCGAGCATGCTCCTGCGCCATCGGCGAGGCCGGCGCTACTGATGATTGTCGGCTTGACGGTGCTGCTGCTGTCGATCGGTATCGCACCGCTTGCCCTCCGGCTGCTGTAGCTGCCATCACGGCATCTCGCTTCAGCACAGGAACAAGAGAGCCGAAACACCCGTTATCGGTGCAAGAAACCCGGCCTGGGCTTGGAACAGGCCACCGCTATAGTCGCGGAGGCGCCAGCGGACGGCGCCATTGACGTAATTGGGGTAAGCGAGTGTTCGAACGGTTCACCGACAGGGCTAGAAGAGTCGTCGTTTTGGCGCAAGAAGAAGCCCGCCTGCTCAACCACAACTACATCGGTACTGAGCACATCCTCCTCGGCCTGATCCACGAGGGCGAGGGGGTCGCCGCCCGCGCCCTGGAGGGAATGGGCATTTCGCTGGAGTCGGTGCGCAGCCAGGTCGTCGAGATCATCGGCCAGGGCGCCCAGGCTCCCACGGGCCACATCCCCTTCACCCCGCGCGCCAAGAAGGTGTTGGAGCTGTCGCTGCGTGAGGCCCTGCAACTTGGCCACAACTACATCGGCACCGAGCACATCCTCCTCGGGCTCATCCGCGAAGGCGAGGGTGTCGCCGCGCAGGTCCTGCAGAAGCTCGGCGCCGAGTTGCACAAGGTTCGCCAATCGGTCATCCAATCACTTTCTGGTGCCCAGAGCGAAGAAGACGTTGGAGGCGAACCGGCCGCCTCGGGAGGTCGGTCTCGTGGTGAGAGCTCATCCGGCTCCACGGTGCTCGATCAGTTCGGGCGCAACCTGACCCAGTACGCACGGGATCGCAAGCTGGATCCGGTGATCGGGCGCCTGCGCGAGATCGAGCGGGTCATGCAGATCCTGTCTCGCCGCACCAAGAACAACCCGGTGCTCATCGGAGAGCCCGGGGTGGGCAAGACGGCGATCGTCGAGGGCCTGGCCACGAAGATCGTCGCCGGCGACGTGCCCGAAACGCTCAAAGGCATGCACCTCTACACCCTGGACCTAGGTGCCCTCGTCGCCGGTTCCCGCTACCGGGGCGACTTCGAGGAGCGTCTCAAGAAGGTGCTCAAGGAGATCAGGACTCGCGGCGACATCATCCTCTTCATCGACGAGATTCACACTCTCGTAGGGGCCGGGGCGGCCGAAGGCGCCATCGACGCGGCCAGCATCCTCAAGCCGATGCTGGCCCGGGGTGAACTGCAGACGATCGGCGCCACGACCCTCGAGGAGTACCGCAAGTACCTGGAGAAGGATTCCGCCCTGGAAAGGCGCTTTCAGCCGATCCAGGTCGATGAGCCGACCGTGGCAGAGACGATTCAGATCCTCACCGGCTTGCGCGAGAAGTACGAGGTCCATCACCGCGCCAGCTACACGGACGATGCGCTGGTCAGCGCCGCCAATCTCGCCGACAGATACATCTCCGACCGTCATCTTCCCGACAAGGCGATCGACCTGATCGACGAGGCGGGCAGCCGCATGCGCATCCATCGCCATCCCGGCACGCCGGAACTCGAAGAGATCCAGAACGGGCTGGCATCGGTGCGGATCGAGAAGGACGAGGCGGTCCAGTCGCAGCAGTTCGAGCGTGCCGCCCAGCTGCGCGACAAGGAGCGCTCACTGCTCGACGAACGCGCCGAGCGCGAGGCCGAGTTGGGGGAGAGCGAAGACATCGTGTCGTCGATCATCGACGAGGAGCAGATCGCCGAGGTGCTCGCCCAGTGGACCGGCATCCCGGTGCAGAGCCTCACCGAGGAGGAGACGGCGAAGCTGCTCCGCATGGAGGAGGAGCTGCACAAGCGGATCGTCGGCCAGCACGAGGCGATCGAGGCGGTGAGCCGCTCCATCCGCCGCACCCGCGCCGGCCTCAAGGATCCGAAGCGTCCCGCCGGTTCCTTCATCTTCCTGGGCCCATCGGGTGTCGGCAAGACCGAGACGGCCAAGGCCCTCGCCGAGTTCCTATTCGGCGACGAGAGCTCCCTCGTCCAGCTGGATATGTCGGAGTACATGGAGAAGCACACGGTCAGCCGTCTCGTCGGCTCGCCGCCCGGCTACGTCGGCTACGACGAGGGCGGGCAGCTCACCGAGGCGGTGCGTCGCAAGCCGTTCTCCGTCGTTCTCTTCGACGAGATCGAGAAGGCTCACCCCGACGTCTTCAACACGCTCCTGCAGATCCTCGAGGACGGACGCCTCACCGACTCCCAGGGGCGCACCGTGGACTTCAAGAACACGGTGATCATCATGACCTCGAACCTCGGCACCCAGGACCTGAAGAAGTCGGCGATCGGTTTCGCTGCCGAGAGCGAGGCCCTCTCCTACGAGAAGATCAAGGAGAAGGTCACCGACGCCCTCAAGAAGTCCTTCCGTCCCGAGTTCCTCAACCGGATCGACGAGGTGATCGTCTTCCACGAGCTGACGATGGACGAGGTCAAGGCGATCGTCGATCTCATGCTGGAGCGGGTGCGCGAGCAACTCAAGTCCCAAGCGTTGGAGCTGGCGCTCACCGACGATGCCAAGGTCCTCCTCGCCGAGAAGGGCTACGACCCGGCGCTCGGTGCCCGCCCGCTGCGGCGTGCCATTCAGCGTTTGCTCGAAGATCAGCTGTCGGAGAAGGTGCTCTTCGGGGAGTTCCCTGCCAACTCGACGGTCGTGGCCGACGTCGACCCCGACGAAGAGGACCAGCTCTCCTTTTCCTCGGTGGCCACTCCGGATCACCCGGACGTGGAGCTAGCAGAGAGCGAAGGCTGAATCGAGCGAAGCTCGATTCAGCCCGATTCCCGTTCCATACCTGACCGCGGTTGAGCCAGGTTGACGCATTCGCACGCACCTGAAATGGGCTGTCGTCGAGTTCTCCGTTTCCCGAAAGGGTCAGCGCGCACAGGAAACGGGAAGCGGGAACGGGAAGCGGGAAACGGGAAGCGGAATCCAGTTCGCGAAAAGCGATCCGGGCTCGGGCCGGGCCTGTTGCGCGGCGTCTAAACTGCCGCGGCGATCTCCGCCCCGCGGGGATCTCAACGGGACTACTTACAGGAGTCAATCCAATGCTTAAGAGACGCCTCAGCCTGCTCGCGCTGCTGGCAGCCTTTACGTTGGTCGTAGCCGCCTGCGGTGACAGCGCAGACACGACTACGACTTCGGCGGCGGCCGCTCCGACGACGGAGGCCCCGACCCCGACGGAGGCCCCACCGACGACGGCTGCTCCGGCGACGACGGCTGCTCCGGCTACGACGGCTGCTCCGGCTACGACCATGGCCGAAGATCCGACGGCTGCGTCGCTCGTGACCCTCGAACAACAATGCGAAACCTACGGGGGGCTACAGGCACCCGCCGGGTTCACCGCGAACCTGGTCACCGACATCGGCAAGGTCGATGACGGTACGTTCAACCAGTTCGCGTTTGAGGGCTTGATGGGTGCGGTGGAATGCTTCGGCATCGACAACACGAGCTTCATCGAGACCGTATCCGAAGCCGACTACGAAGCCAACATCGCCACTTCGCTGACGAGTGATCCGGATGTGATCGTCACGGTCGGATTCCTCATCACCACCGACACGGCGGCGGCGGCTACTGATAATCCCGATGTCGACTTCATCGGGATCGACCAGTTCCTCCTCGAGTACCCGGCCAATATGGTGGGTGTGTTGTTCAACGAGCACGAGGGAGGCTTCATTGCCGGGGTGCTGGCTGCAGCGCTCACCGAAAGCAACGTCGTTGGCGTGGTTGCCGGCCGTGAAGACGTGCCCCCGGTGGTCAAGTTCGTCAACGGCTACATTCGGGGTGCGGAGTCGTTCAACCCGGACGTCAGAGTTCTCTCGATCTACAACGAGAGCTTCACCGACCCGGCCAAGGGCGCTTCCGACGCCAATCAGTTCATCGGTGAGGGAGCCGACGTCATCTTTGGCGCCGGTGGCCCGACCGGTTCAGGTGGCGTGAAGGCGGCAGCGGAGCAAGGGTTCTGGGGCATCGGTGTGGACCAGGACGAGTACTTCACGACGTTTGCCGGCGGCACGGCCCCGGGATCCGAGTTCCTGGCCAGTTCGGCCATGAAACGAGTCGATTTGGCTGTGTTCGACAACATTGCGGCCTCCATTCAGGACACCTTCGCGGGTGGCTTCTACATCCTGACGGCAGCGAATAACGGCATTACGTACGCACCGTTTCACGATGCCGATATCCCGGCGGATGTTGCTGCGGCCGTCGAAGCGGCACGGGCCGGCTTGGCCGACGGAAGCATCGATACTGGCGTTTGCGGCATCGACGGGCTTTTCCTCGGCGAGGGCTCGGCTTGCGACGGGTAATGACCGACTAGTCGGTTGAAGCGATCAAGGGACCCGGCCCGGTGGGCCGGGTCCCTTCTCGCGGGGCTGCTCGCGGCCGCTTTCGCTTCGCCCTAGTCTCGGGCCAGTTCACGCCCCGTTGAGGGAAGGTATATGAGCCTTGTCGGCGAACGCCCCCCCGTGCTGGAGGTGCGCGGCGTCACCAAGACCTTTCCGGGAGTCATCGCCAACGAGGACGTTGACTTGACGCTCGTAGAGGGCGAGATCCACTGCCTGCTAGGCGAGAACGGTGCCGGAAAGAGCACGCTGGTCAACGTGGTCTTTGGGCTCTATCAACCCGACAAGGGGACCATCCGGGTGAGGGGCGAGCAGGTACAACTCACCGGGGTGGGCGATGCCATCGACCACGGCATCGGAATGGTGCACCAGCATTTCCAGCTGATTCCGGTCTTTACCGTGGCCGAGAACGTAATCCTTGGCAACGAGCTCACCAACGGACCCTTCCTGGATCTCAATGAGGCCCGCCGCCGGATCCGGCAACTCGAGGAACAGTACGGGCTGGCCGTAGATCCCGATGTGAAGGTGGGCGACCTCTCGGTGGGACAGCAGCAGCGAGTGGAGCTCGTCAAGGCACTGTTTCGCGAGGCCGACATCCTGATCCTCGACGAACCCACCGCAGTACTGACCCCGGGCGAAGTCGACGACTTCTTTGCGGTGGTGCGGAGTCTCGTCGACCAGGGCAAGTCGATCATCTTCATCACTCACAAGTTGCGAGAAGTGCTGGCGGTCGCCGATCGCATCACGGTGCTTCGCGATGGTCGGGTGGCCGGTAGCGCCGATCCCGAGACCGCGACGCAACAGTCGCTGGCCAACCTCATGGTGGGACGCGATGTCGTCTTCCAGGTCGAAAAGGGCGAAGCCGAGCCCGGTGAGCCGGTGATGCGCGTCGAGAACCTCGCGGTCGAGGACGATCGTGGCCACCTTGCCGTAAACGGATTCTCGGTGGAGGTTCGCGCCGGGGAGATCTTTGGGATCGCCGGCGTGGAAGGCAACGGTCAGCGGGAGCTGGTGGAATCGGTCACCGGGATGCGGCGCAAGGTCAGTGGGAGGGTCGAGATCCTTGGTAGGGACGCCACCCGACTGACTCCTCGGAAAATCACCGAACTCGGGACGGCCCACATCCCCGAGGACCGCAACAAGCACGGTCTGGTCGACACCTACAGCGTCGCCGACAACCTCGTGCTGAATCGCTACCACCGGAAGTCGTTCGCCACACGCTGGATACGCAACCACCGCGCCGTTGCGAGAGAAGCCGAGAAGCTAGTCAGGCAGTTCGACGTGCGCGCAACGTCGGTGCTCGCTCCGATCAACACTCTTTCGGGGGGAAACCAACAGAAGGTGATCGTCGCGCGCGAGCTCAGCGGTGATGTCGATGTGCTGATTGTGGCCCAGCCGACTCGTGGGCTCGACGTCGGCTCTATTGAGTTCATCCACCAACGGATCATTGAACAAAGGGACCGGGGTGCTGCTGTGTTGCTCGTATCCGCAGAGCTCGACGAGATCATGACGCTGTCCGACCGGATCGGGGTGCTCTACCGGGGTCGCCTGGTGGGCACCTTCGAGGGCACAGAAGCCACTCGGGAGGAGCTCGGCTACCTGATGGCCACCGGATCCGTGGCGGAGACCGAGGAGTTGGCGTCGTGACCGGCAACAACAGGAAGGGCCTCGACGGTCCACTCGCCGGGTTGCGAGACAGGATCGTCACAGCGTGGAGCCTGCAGCCGGTACTAGTCCCCTTCTATGCCATCGTGCTTTCGTTCATTGTGGGCGGGGTTCTCATCGCCATCATCGGCGTCAACCCCTTCGAGGCATATTGGGCTCTCGTCAGAGGCATGTTCGGCAGTTGGGACCGGGTGGCGGGGTCGATCGCCCGGTCGGTGCCTTTCCTCGGCTCAGCTCTGGCGCTCGCTTTCGCTTTCAAGGCCGGCTTGTTCAACATTGGGGCCGAGGGCCAGCTGCTGATTGGAGGAATAACTGCGGCTTGGGTGGGTACCTGGGCGTGGATGACCGATATGCCCGGCCCTCTGGCGATTCCGATCATCTTGCTCGCCGGGTCCGCCGGCGGTTTCATGTGGGGTTGGGTGCCGGGGGAACTGCGCGCCCGCACCGGTGCCCATGAAGTGATCAGCACGATCATGCTCAACAGCATCGCCTTGTTCACCGTGCGCTGGTTGGTGAACTCAAGGGATCCCGTGATTCTGCGCGATACGGTTGCCACGGTTCCTCGCACGAAGCAGATCTCGGACACCGCCATCCTTCCCGAGTTCGTCGACAGCAACCCCAATCTTCACTTGGGTCTGTTCGTCATGATCACCGTGTGCTTCGTGCTCTGGTTTGTGCTCCGTCGCACCACTTTCGGGTTCGAGACCATCACCGTCGGCACCAATCCTCATGCCGCCCATTACGCCGGCATCAACGTCAACCGGGTGATCGTGCTGAGCATGGCGTTTTCTGGCGCGTTCGCCGGCTTGGCCGCAGCGTCAGAGGTGGCGGGGACGAACCAGTTCTTCCAGCCAGGCACGTTCGCCTTCGTCGGGTTTGACGGTATTGCGATTGCGTTGCTGGCCAGAGCGAATCCCGTCGGCATAATCCCGGCCGCCCTGCTCTGGGGGTCATTGCTGGCCGGCGCCCCGCTGATGCAGCAAGAAGCTGATGTGTCCATCGACGTGGTCCGCATCATCCAGGCGATGGTGCTGCTGTTCGTGGCGGCGGATGCCATCGTGCGGTACCTGTTTCGGATGCGGGGCGAGGCCGAACACCACATCGAAGCGGCAGCGACGGGCTGGGCCGGACCATGACCGCGACCACGATCGAGGAGTTTGCCGCGGAGAGCGCAGTAGCCGTCCGCCGCTTCGGCCGCCAGCAAATCGTTGGGGTCATCTACGGCGTGCTCGGTGTCGTCCTGGTGCTCGCCCTGGGACCTGGTCTCACCAGCGAGACCAGAGCGTTTGCCTTCGAGCGCCCGCCCGACCCGCTGCAGTGGGGCTTCAACCCGTCCCTCCTCGTGACGGTGATCGGAGTCGTCTATCTGATCGCGGCTGTCCTCAGCTTCCTTCCGGTGCAGTACCGGCGGATTTCGTTCTTGGCGCAGATCGTGGCCGCCGCACTTGCCATACCGCTGATACTCGGCACCAGCCTGGCCCTTTCCAACGCTCCGACGACCAACGTGACCAACCTCCTCGACGAGTCTCTGGTATTGGCCACCCCAATCGCCCTCGGAGCGATGACCGGGCTGTGGTCGGAGCGCTCCGGGATCATCAACATCGGCATTGAAGGCATGATGCTTGGCGCAGCTGGGGTGGGCTTCATGACCTACGCCGTTCTGGGAGCAGCCAGCAGTACCGGCTGGCTCTGGTTCGCGATCCTCATCGCCATTCTCACCGGCGGCCTGTTGGCTGCACTCCATGCCGTGCTTTCGATCAGATACCAGATAAACCAAATCGTGTCGGGTGTGGTCATCAACCTCTTCGCTCTGGGGTTGACGGGCTTTCTCCGCTCGGAGGTCATCGTGCCCAGCGGCAACAGCAAGGGTGTGGCCACCGCCGAGTTCGGCATCCCACTCCTCCAGGAGATCCCGATCGTCGGGGAAACCCTTTTCACAGGTCGCCCGCTGCACTTCATGATGTATGGCGTGGTGTTTCTCACCTGGCTGGTGATGTTCCGTACCGCCTGGGGTCTCCGGGTTCGATCGTGTGGCGAGAACCCCCACGCCGCCGAGACGCTCGGCATCAACGTCATCAAGGTCCGCTACCAGTCGGTCATCCTCGGTGGCTTCATCGCGGGACTGGCCGGGGCCTGGTTCTCGATGGAAGCCCAGTCAGGCTTCGAGGACAACATGACCAACGCAGCCGGCTTCATCGCCCTTGCCGCGATGATCTTCGGCAGGTGGACGCCCTGGGGGGCCTTCGCCGGTGCCCTGTTGTTCGGCTTTGCACGGGCACTCGGATCCAGACTCCAGTTCCTCGATGTGGAAATCGGTGATTTTGGAATTCCGAGTGAGTTCTTTCAGAGCCTTCCCTTCATCATCACGCTCGTCGTTGTGGCCGGCGCTCTGGGGAGAGCCATCGCTCCGGCGGCCGAGGGTCAGCCCTACTCGCCGTCCAAGTAGTCGACGGACCGGCGCGTCCGCTCCGGCTGGGTCCTGACGGCGGTCGCTCACCAAGTCGGCTTGGTGAGCACACCTCCATCTACGACCAGGTTGGCGCCTGTGATCCAGCGGGCGAGGTCCGAGCACAGAAAGACGCAGGCGTCGGCGACGTCCTCTGGTGTGCCGAGGCGGCCGAGCGGGACGGCGGCTTGCCAGCGAGCCACACCCTTTGGCCAATCCTGTGCCAAGCCGGGACGGTCGATCAGGCCGGGAGAGACCGTGTTGACCCGTATGCCGGCATCTCCGTACTCCAGGGCGGCAGCCCGCGAGTGCATCGTGAGGGCTGCCTTGGAGACGGCGTAGTGGCCGTGCCCCGGGGCGGGCTGGGTGCCTTCTATCGACGAGATGTGCACGACGGCACCGCCGTCTCCCTGCTGCCGCATTCTCGCCGCCACGGCCTGCGTGAGGCGATGGGCCGCCGTCACGTTGATGTCGATCATCTCCGCCCACTGCTCGTCGCTCATCTGATCGAAGGACACCAATGGCTGGATTCCGGCATTGTTGACGAGGGCGTCTACGCGTCCGAAGGCTGCGATGGCGGCATCAACGATCACCTGGGGCCCGTCGGTCGCGGTGAGATCGGCGGATACGCACTCGAGGGGGCTGCTCAGGCCCGACGCGAGAGACTCCAGGCTCGACGATCTCGTGTGGGCCACGAGTGACGCGCCGGCGGCTGCGAACCGCCTGGCAACGCCCGCCCCTATTCCGCCAGCGGCGCCCGTGACCAGCACGACTCTTCCGGTGAAGTCGAGCATTCCCGCCGGTCTATCCATCCGGGCCCTCGGATCTAACCAGGCGGGAAATCTCCTCCGCCGCGTCGGGGTAGCTGGCCTGAAGGGATTCGATCCTCCCCAGCTCAAACCCCTCGTCGGTGTACGGGGGGGCCATGGTCGTTCCCACCAGGGTCCAGGTGCCCAACGTCTCCGCCCCCATCCAGGTTCCGGCCGGCACCGTTACGCAGGGGCGCTCGCCGGCGGCCAGGTCATCACCGAGCATGGGTTGAGATGATGTTCCGTCTGCGTGAAGAAGCAGCATTCGAGCCGGAGCACCTCCATAGTGGTGCCACAGTTCCGGGCCGCCGAGGCGGTGCAGGGCGGAGAAGTCGCCCGGCTGCATGAGGAAGTAGATACCGCTGCTGTTCTCGTCCCGCCAGGTCTCGGCCCACAGCCCTCCCTCACGCGCCAAAGGCTCTAGGCCCAGCAGAGCGGCTACTTGCTCGGCATTCACCTGCTCCCTATCCCATCTACTCGGCGGTATTCGACCATAACCAGGCGTGGAGGAGCCTGCCGGATCGGCCTGTCGGGCGCGGCCGCGCGAGACTGACGGTCGGCGTGAACGTCGACGGCAGCTCCATGCGAACCATCTGGCCCAACGACGGCGGTAGATCCGTCACGGTCATCGATCAGACGCGGCTGCCCCACGTCTTCTCGACAAAGCGCCTCACGACGCTGGAGGAGGCCGCGATCGCGATCGAATCGATGGTGGTGCGCGGCGCGCCGCTCATCGGCGCCACCGCCGCCTACGGCCTAGCGCTGGCGCTCCTCGAAGACCCGTCCGACGCAGGCTTGAAGTCGGGCTACGAGCGATTGCTCGGCTCCCGCCCTACCGCCGTGAATCTGCGATGGGCCCTCGATCTGGTGAAGGAGGTCGTCGCCGCGTTGCCTGTGGAGGAAAGGGGTGGGGCGGCCTTCGAACTGGCCGGCAAGATCTGCGATGACGATGTGGCCATGTGCTCTCGAATCGGCGACCACGGCCTGGCCCTGATCGAAGAGGCGTGGGAACGCAAGAGCCGCACCGGGGCGGTCGAGATTCTCACCCACTGCAATGCCGGGTGGCTGGCTACGGTCGACTGGGGCACCGCCACGGCACCCATCTACAAGGCGCATGAAGCGGGGATCCCGCTTCACGTGTGGGTCGATGAGACCCGACCCCGAAACCAAGGAGCAAGCTTGACGGCCTGGGAGCTCGACCATCACGGGGTGCCCTATTCGCTGATTGTGGATAATGCCGGCGGTCACCTGATGCAGCATGGCTCGGTGGATCTATGCCTCGTCGGTAGCGATCGGACCACTGCCACCGGTGATGTCGCCAACAAGATCGGTACTTACCTCAAGGCGTTGGCGGCAGCCGACAACGACGTGCCGTTCTACGTGGCCCTTCCGTCGACCACAATCGACTGGACGGCCCGCAACGGAGTGGAGGAGACTCCTATCGAGGAGCGCGATCCGGAGGAGGTCAGCCATATCAGCGGGCGCGACGAGGCGGGCGCCGTCGTGACAGTGGCGCTGGCTCCCGACGGCGCTCGGGTGGCGAACTACGGATTCGATGTCACACCGGCGCGACTCGTGACAAGCCTCATCACCGAACGAGGAGTATGCGAGGCAAGCGAGGAGGGTCTGGCATCGCTGTTTCCCGATTTGACCTGAGGCGTCGCGTCGTCGATGTGGCCCGGATGCTTCATGAGCGCGGTCTCAATCCGGGCCGGGCGGGCAATGTAAGCGTGCGCTTCTCGGATCGAATGCTCATCACGCCATCGGGCGCGCCGTATCCAACGCTGGTGCCGAGTGAACTCGTGGATGTTTCACTGCTCGGTGAGGACGGAGCGCACCTGAGACCGTCGTCCGAATGGCGGCTTCACCGGGACGTCTATCGCGACCGCCCCGACGTCCTCGCCGTGGTCCACACACACGCGCCCCACGCCACGGCCATTGCTTGTCTTCGGCGTGAGATACCCGCCTTCCACTATATGGTCGCAGTTGCGGGCGGTTCCAATATCCGCTGTGCCCCGTATGCGACCTTTGGGTCCCAGATCCTGTCCGACAATGTCGTCCGGGCGCTAGAGGACCGACAGGCGTGCCTCCTTGCGAGTCACGGACTCGTCACGGTCGGCGGAAGCCTCGACGAGGCGGCGGATCTCACTCTCGAGGTCGAAGCACTCTGCGAGGTATACCTGCACGCTCTCGAGGCGGGCACGCCGGTGATCCTGAGTGATCAGGAGATGGCCGACGTTATCGCCCGCTTCGCATCGTACGGCAACCCACGCCGAATTCGACCGGAGTGACCCCCGTCGTCGGTCCCATCGCATCCCAAGCGATCGAGCGTGAGCAGGTGCAAGTCCCGGACGAGTCGCTGGTCGGATTCTGCTCGGGTCAGCCGCCTATGGCCATCTTCGTCATCCGTTGGACGACGAAGGCTCCGGTGCCGTTCGGCCGAAGAACTGCACCTCCTGCAGCGCCAATTCGGTGAACGGCTCCTGTCCCTCGAAAGACATTCCCGGATGGGCACTCGTGATCGTCATGGTGAGGCTCGACGTGCGCAGGCTGCGGATCTGGATCCGGTGCGGCTCGTCGTTGGTGTCGTCGAGCTCCACGATCGTGGCCTGAGACAGGTCGTCGATCACGATCTCGAGACCCTCGATGCGGGCGTTACGCACGAAGCGCTCCTGGTCTTCGACATTCACGAGGAACATCTCCGTGATCTGCACCGGTGGCGAGAAGAAGAAGGTCAGTTCTGCACCGATCCCGCCTTCGGTGGCGTTCCAGCGGTTCTCAGGATCATCGTCCACGAGCGCCGAGCACGGGAAGGCGTCGAGCTCGGAGGTGCAGTCGACCCGGATGGGCGTCAGCTGGCCGATCGGCAGCGTGGCAAGGGTTGTGACCGAGGAGGTCGAGGTGTTGGCCGCGGGATCGTCGCCCCCGCCGAAGACGTTGAACGCCAGCGCGAGAACGGCGACCACCAGCACGATGCTGGACAGGACGACCAGAGCCCGGGCCCCCGCGGTGGTGCGCAGCATCGGCTGCGGCGCGATGGGAGTGTAAGTTCGGGAGAGCCGGGCTCCGCAGCGCTCGCAATGTCGGTTGGCGACATCGTTGGGGTTGCCACACGAGGCGCAGTAGACGAAGGTCGTCTCACCGGTCGGGTCCGTGGGGCCCTCGGCCGTTACCGGTGTCGGTTGCACCGGGGTGGCTTCGGCCATTTCCTCGGGCGTCGGGTCGTCTTCGAGACTAAAAGGCTCGAACAGATCCTCGAAGTTGTCGTCGGAATCCTTCGCCATGAGCAGGGCGTCCATCTCCCCGGGGGGTTCGGAAGGGTTCCCGGGAGCGGGGCTATTGTGCCACGGATCTGGAATGACACTCGTGCATCTGTTCGCTGAGGTCCGACCCACGGACGTGTGGGACGCAGGCGATGTTCTGGGTGCCGCGGTGCTGCTCTTCGCCGCTTTCATCGTCATTCGTGTCGTACGCCGTCGATAGCTTCGGCGGTGATGAGCTACCGCTGTGACTCGTGTCGCCATGTCAGCTCGAAGTGGATGGGCTTCTGCCCGCAATGCCGCGACGGTGGTCCGCTCGTCGAGCTGACTACGCCGTCGCCGTCGGGCGCCTCGGCGGCGACGGTCCCGCTGACCGAGGCTGATCGGCACCGGGCGGTGCGGGTCCCCATCGGCATCGACGAGGTCGACCGGGTGCTAGGCGGCGGCTTCGTTCCGGGTGCCGCCGTGCTCCTCGGCGGCGAGCCCGGCGTCGGCAAGTCGACGCTGCTGCTCCAGGTCGCCGGTTCCGTCGCCGCGAGAGGCGGTGCGGCTCTGGTCGCTTCGGCAGAGGAGTCCGTTGGCCAGGTCGGTCTGCGCGCCGCGCGGCTCGGTCTGGGGGAGTCCGGGGTCCTCGTCGCCGGAGACAGGGACGTCGACTCGATCATCGCAGCCGCGCGAGCTCTGGAGCCCGAGCTGCTCGTCGTCGATTCCATCCAGACGGTGGTGGTGAGAGAGCTCGACGGAGCGTCCGGCGGAGTGGCTCAGGTGCGTGAGTCGGCCGCTCGGCTCATCCAGTTTGCCAAGGAGTCCGGCGTGGCAGTGTTCCTGGTCGGCCATGTCACCAAGGACGGCGCCATCGCCGGTCCTCGGCTCGTCGAGCACGCTGTCGACGTCGTGCTCTATCTCGAAGGAGATGTCGAACGCGGCCTGCGAGTTCTGCGCAGCCTCAAGAATCGCTTTGGCGCCACCCATCAGGCCGGGCTCTTCGAGATGCGAGACGCAGGCTTGGTGGAGGTCGCCGACCCGGCTGGCCTTCTGGCCACCGGCCGGCTCGGCAGTTCTGCAGGAAGCGTCGTGTTCCCAGCAGTAGAAGGCCGACGTCCTCTGCTGGTGGAGGTCCAGGCACTGGTTGCGGCGTCTGCTGCTCCACAGCCGCGCCGGTCGGTAAAGGGCCTCGAGGCTGCTCGGGTCCACCAGATCGTGGCCGTCCTCGAGCGCCATGTCGGTTTGTCATTCGTCGGGCGCGATGTCTATGTGAACGTCGTCGGCGGGCTACGCCTGCGTGATCCCGCCGCCGACCTGCCGGTAGCCATCGCGTTGGCGTCGTCACTGCAGGATCGTCCTACCGGTTCACTCGCCGCCTGGGGGGAAGTGGGTTTGACCGGAGAGGTACGGTCGGTGGCTCACGGAGATCATCGGACGGCCGCGGTGAAGCGGATGGGTGTTGAGACGATCGTCGGTCCCGGGGACGGCACCCATCGGATCGACGTGGTGATGGAGCGAGCATTCGGTTGCCAGCAGCCCGTTGCCCGTTTCTCCCCCCGGAGGGGGGAGCACGGCGAAGCCGGGAGAAGGGCGCTCCATCTGTCACCGGCTGCTGAGGACTGAGGACTCGCAGCACGGCAGGTGCCGGCGATCGAGCGCTAGCCTCGGCTCGAATGGCAAACGCGCGCTCCGGCCTCGACATCCTTCGGGCTCTCGCCCCGGGCACACCGCTGCGTAATGCCATAGAGCTGATCCTTCGCCAGGAGACCGGCGCTCTCATCGTGCTCGGCTACGGACGGGATGTTGAGGCGTTGTGCACCGGCGGCTTCCACCTCGACGGCGTCGACTTCCATCCGGCTCGTCTCGCCGAGTTGGCCAAGATGGATGGTGCGGTCATCACCGACGAGGCCGCGGAGATCATCTATCGCGCCAACGTCCATCTCATCCCCGACCCGTCGCTCGACACCAAGGAGACCGGTACCCGGCACCGCACCGCGGAGAGGGTCGCGCAGGAGTCGGGCCGCGCGGTCGTCGTCGTCTCCGAGGGCCGACAGACGGTGACCGTCTATGCCGACGGCTCCACCTACGAGTTACGCAGCCCGACGACGCTGCTGGCCCAGGCCAACCAGAACCTGCTGACGCTGGAGCGGTTCAGGGGCCGCCTCACCGACGAGGAGAACCGCCTCACCGAACTCGAGGTCGACGACATCGTGGTCTACCGGGATGTCGTCCAGTTCTTGCAGAGGGCGGCCCTGGTGCGCCGCATAGGGGCGGATCTCGAGCACTACACGGTGGAACTAGGCGGCGAGGGGCAGCTGATCAACCTTCAGCTCGTCGATTTGCTCTCCGGCACCGGTGAGGCGGCGGAGCTCGTCTATGCCGATCACGTGCGCACGTATCCGCCCGACCCTGCACAGCCGCTCGACGTGCTGCAGACCCTTTCCACCGAGCACCTCTCCGATGAGGCCAGGGTCGCCGCGTTGCTCGACTTTGGACCTCTGGAACACCCCACCAGCTCACGCGGCTACCGGATCCTCGATCGCATTCCCCGGCTCCCGGACGCGGTGAAGGACTCGCTCGTCGAGCACTTCGAGACGCTGCAACAGCTGCTGTACGCGACGGTCTCCGAACTAGACCAGGTGGAGGGCGTCGGCCGGGCCCGCGCCCGGCAGCTGCGCCACTACTTCGACCGCCTGTTGAGCACGACACGCAGCTGGGCCGTCGAAGAGGAGTAGCACCGTTCGGGTGCAGTACCCAGCACCTGATCTGCGCGATGTTGGCGCACAGGTGACGCGTTCACCTTGATGGTGTCAGACCCGGGTCGAGTTTCCAGTTCCCAGTATCCAGCCAGACGTAGCACCCCTTGGCTACTGGCTACTGGCTACTGGCTACTGGTTACTGGGTCGGGCTACGTCGCTAGTCGCTAGTCGCTAGTCGCTAGTCGCCAACGGCCAACTCCTAACTCCTACCACCTAACCCCTTCTCATTACACTCGCCGGGGAAAGCCCGGAGAGGGCGCCGACCACGACACGGAGAGCCAATGCGCGTCTATGAACTCGCCCACGAGCTGAAGCTCGAGTCGAGTGATGTGCTGGCGTATGCCAGGAAGCTGCGCATCAAGGCAAAGTCTGCTTCCTCGGGCCTCGATGACGACCAGGTGACTGCGATCAAGAAGGCCGCCAAGGCTCCGGCCAAGAAGGCCGCGGCGAAGAAGGCACCGGCCAAGAAGAGAACCGTCAAGAAGACCGCGGCGAAGAAGCCGGCTGCCAAAAAGGCCCCGGCCAAGAGGCCGGCTGCCAAAAAGGCCCCGGCCAAGAGGCCGGCTGCCAAGAAGGCCCCGGTGAAGAAGCCGGCTGCCAAAAAGGCCCCGGTGAAGAAGCCGGCTGTCAAGAAGGCTCCGGCCAAGAAGGCCACCAAGAAGAAGCCCACCTCTCCGTTCCGTGTTCGCGACAAGGTCGTGTACCCCCACCACGGAGCGGCCACGATCGTCAAGAAGGAGCGCCGCGAGTTCGACGGGGCGCGCACGGACTTCTTCGTCCTTGAGGTGGCCATCGACCAGTTGATTCTTCGGGTCCCGGTCGACAAGGCGGCCGAGCTCGGTGTGCGGCCGGTGATCTCGAAGACGGCGGCGCGCCGCGTGCTCTCCACCTTCAAGGAGGAGCCGCAGGAGGCAGGCGCCAACTGGAGCCGGTGGTACAAGCTGCTCACCGAGAAGATCAACTCTGGTGACATCTACCAGGTCGCCGAAGTGGTGCGCGACCTCACCTACGCCCAGCAGCTGAAGGGAATCTCTCCTGCCCTCAAGAGGATGCTGTCGAAAGCGCGTCTGATCCTCGCATCGGAGCTTCGGTTTGCACTCGATCTGACCGAAGAAGATGCAGTGAAGCGCCTCGACCGGGCCCTGCCCAAGGTGGAGGTCGAAGAAGAAGAGGAGTAGAAGGAGGACGGCGGCATGATCATCGAAGCCGTCCGTCTCATCGTGACCCTGGCCACGACCGCGGCCGGATTCGCCGTTGGTCGCGCCTCGCCGGAGTTGTTTGGGGCCGGCAGTCCCAATCCGGACGCCGCCGTGGTCGTCGGCGCAGTCCTCGGCGCCGGTATCGGGTACGTCGCCGGCGGGCTGCTGGGTCGCTTTATTCGGCGCTCGCTGGATCACGCTCCCGAGCTGGTTTCCAAGGCGACCGGTCCACAGCTCTTCGCCGGCGCCTTTGGGCTCATCGCCGGAATGCTGGTGGGTGCCCTCATCGCCGTGCCCGTGGTCCTGCTCCTCCCCACGGTCATCGGGTGGCCGAGTGGTGCGCTGATCGTGATAGTTCTCGCTGCGTTCGGCTCTTCTATCTTCTCGGCTCGGGCGGACGATCTGCTTGCCGCGGCCGGCTTGGGCCGGCGCCGCGGCCGCCCCGCTGCCGCCGGAGAGCAGCCGGCTCCGGGCTCGTTCGTCATCGACTCGTCGGCGGCGATCGACGGACGCATCCTCGACCTGGCGCGCGCCGGCCTGGTCACCGGCTCCGTCTGGCTTCCCGGGTTCATCATTGATGAACTCCAGGGAATCGCCGACTCAGGGCAGAAGGAACGCAGGCGTCGCGGTCGCCGCGGCCTCGACGTACTCGACGCTCTGGCCGAGCTTCCCGCCATCGACTTGCGCGCCGATGAGCGGACGTTTCCCGAGTTCTCCGAAGTCGACGCCAAACTGCTGGCGCTCTGCTCCGAGGCCGACGCGACCCTGGTCACTACCGACCACAATCTGGCCAAGGCGGCGGAGTTGCGCGGGACGAAGATCCTCAATCCGCATGCTCTCGGAGAGAGCCTGCGCCCCGGACCCGAGTCGGGCGACCTCATCGACCTCTTCATCGAGAAGGAGGGCAGCGAGCCCGGCCAAGGGATCGGCTTTCTCGACGACGGCACGATGGTCGTGGTCGAGGGAGCGACCTCCGTGATCGGGGAGAAGGTCCAGGTCGAGGTCGCCAATGCCCTGCGGACTTCCGTTGGGCGGATGCTGTTCGCCAAACTAGAGGTGTGAACCTCTTCGGAATAGTGGTTGCCGCGGGTCGCGGCGAGAGATTCGGCGGACCCAAAGCCACCGTGGAGATAGCCGGCAAGCCGATGTGGCGCTGGGCCGTCGACGCTCTCGATGCCGGGGGAGTCGACTCCTGGGTTGTCGTCGGCGACGTCGCCGGCGGAATCCCCGGTGGAGCTCGCCGCCGCGACTCGGTTGCCGCAGGTCTCGCCCGGGCTCCGGAGGACGCCACCCACGTGGTGGTCCACGACGCCGCCCGCCCTCTGGCCACGGCCGAACTGGTGCGCGTGGTCGTGGATCGCCTCTCCCGCGGCGACGCTGCCGCGGTTGTGCCGGCGATCCGGGTGCGAGACACCATGAAGGAAGTGGACGGGGAGGCGGTGGTGCGCACCGAAGCGCGCTCCAACCTGGTCGCGGTGCAGACGCCCCAGGGATTCTCCATCGAAGCATTACGGACCGCTCATGCCGCCGATGACGAGGACGCGACGGACGACGCTGCGCTGGTAGAGCGGCTCGGCGCGAAGGTGGTGACGGTCGCCGGCGAGTCCGGCAATCTCAAGGTCACCTACCCGGAGGACCTCGCCGTGGTGGAGGCATTGGCACCATGAGGGTTGGTTGGGGTGTGGACGCCCATCGCTTCAGCGCTTCGGGGCAGGTCCTGCTGGCGGGTGTGGTTGCCGACGACACCCGAGGCGTCGCCGCAACGTCCGACGGCGACGTCGTCGCTCATGCCCTCATCGATGCCCTTCTCGGTGCCGCAGCTCTGGGTGATCTCGGCACCTTCTACCCGTCCCACGAAGAGGCCTGGAAAGGGGCCGACAGCATGAGCCTGTTGTCTGATGCGGTTCTCCGCGTCACGACGTCCGGAGGCCATGTCGTCTCCTCCGTCGACGTCACCGTCGTTGCCCAATCTGTGACGGTGGCGCCCATCCGGGAGGAGATGCGGGCCGCGATCGCGGCCGCTCTGCAGATCGAGGTGGGCGCGGTGTCGGTGAAGGCCACCACCACGGACGCGCTCGGCTTCACGGGGAGGGACGAGGGCCTGGCGGCGCTGGCCGTCGTCGTGCTCGATGTTTCCTCCCCCGGAGGGGGAGGTAGGACGTAGCGCCGCCGGAGGCGGCTCCATCATGCGGAGGGGTTCGGGACCGAGTAGGGCCTGAACTCCGCAGCTCGGTCGGCTGCTGAGCGCAGCGAGGTAGTCGGAGGGGGCGCTCCGCTCGTTTCACGGGGGAGTGGAGGCACTAGCCATCGTCGTGCTCGATGAGGGCCAAGTGCGCCACGTCGGGGACATTTGTGGCTATGGCACCCACCCCGATGCCGGCGAGCCGTTTCATCTCAGCCGGCTCGTCGACGGTCCACACCGCGATCTCAATGCCGGCCTCCCGGGCTGCGGCGACGATGTGTTCCCCGTGGTCTCCCTGCATCGTCGCGTGATGAGGGAGAAGGAAGTCGTGACCGGCTCCGGCCGCCGGAGCCGCCGCTTTGGCGGGGTCGATGCCGCGACCGATGAGAAGGCCGGTGCGGAGGCCACGCGTCCGGGCCAGCTCCACCGTCCCGGGGTTGAACGAGGTGACCAGGATGTCGGCGTCGCCGAACTGCTGCGCCACCGCCACCACCGCGCCATGGTCGGGATCCCAGTCGGCGTCACGCGGATCGTTCTTGACCTCCACGTCCACCCACCCCGTCGCCGCCTCGAGAGCATCGCCGAGTTCGGGGACCCAGGGCGCTGTTTCATTCACTTCGGCACGGGTCATGGCCACGATCGGTTGCTCGCAGCCAGGAATGGTGTCGTCGTGGTGGACCACGAGCACGCCGTCGGCGGTGGACCGAACGTCGAGCTCCACGGCATCGGCACCCAAGGCAAACGCCAGCCGAAACGCGTCGAGCGTGTTCTCCTTTTCCCGCAGGGAGGCGCCGCGATGGGCGATGATCCACGGCCGGCCCGCCGGGTGTGCCATGCCGGCAGCGTACCCCGACCTCTCCCGGGGAGTCCCCGGGTCGACTGATACCATCGACCCGCCCCGACATGCAGGTCTACAACACCCTCGGCCGTTTCCTGCAGCCCCTCGAACCCCGGACGCCCGGCGAGGTGGCGATGTACGTGTGTGGTCCCACCGTGCAGTCGGCACCGCACGTTGGACACGGGCGACAGGCGGTCGCCTTCGATGTGATCAGGCGCTATTTGGAGTGGCGCGGGTACCGCGTCACCTACGTGATGAACGTCACCGATGTCGAGGACAAGATCATCAACGCCGCCGCCGAGCGCGGCGTCTCCGCGGTCGAGGTCGCCGAGGAGGCGACGGCGCAATTCCTGGAGGCGTACGAGAAGCTGGGCATCAAGCCCGCGGACGCGGTCACTTACGCCACCGAGCACATCGATGAGATGCAGGTGACGATCGCCCGAATCATCGAGCGAGGGCACGGCTATGCGGCCGGCGGCGACGTCTACTTCGCGGTGCGCTCCCTTCCGACGTACGGAGAGCTGAGCGGGCGCAACGTGGATGAGCTACTGGCGGGGGCCCGGATCGATCCCGGCGAGCACAAACGCGATCCGCTCGACTTCGCCCTGTGGAAGGCATCGAAGCCAGGGGAGCCCACGTGGGACTCGCCCTGGGGGCCGGGCCGCCCCGGGTGGCACATCGAATGCTCGGCAATGGCCGAAAAGGAACTGGGCTTTGGGTTCGACATCCACGGCGGCGGCCTCGACTTGGTGTTTCCCCATCACGAGAACGAGATAGCGCAATCGGAGGCGGCCCGCGGTGAGCGCCCGTTTGCTCGCTATTGGCTCCACAACGGGATGGTGCGGCTCAAGGGCGACAAGATGGCGAAGTCGGAGGGCAACGTCGTCGATCTGCTCGGACTGCTGGACGAGCACCGGCCCCAGGCGGTGCGCCTCTTCTACCTGCGCGCCCAGTACCGCCAACCCATCGACTTCTCGGCGGACCTCGTTGTCGACGCCGAATCGGCGCTCGACAGGCTCTGGGCGTTCCGGCGCCGGGCCGGCGAAACGGATTCGTCTCCGGATCCGAGCACTATCGACAGGTTCACGAGTGCGATGGACGATGACTTCAACACCGCCGAGGCGATGGCAACGCTGTTCGACGTCGTGCGCGAGGGAAACCGGCGCCTGGATTCGGGTGAGGATGCCGGACCGCAGCTGGCGGCCTTCGACGCCATCGCCGGTGTGTTCGGCCTGCTGGAGGAGGCGGCCGATTTGAGCGACGTGGCCGAGCCTCTCGGTGCCGCGGCGGCAGCATTCGGTGTGGCCGGGACCCATCCGGGGGATCTCGTCGAGGGGCTGATCGAGGCGAGGGCGGATGCCCGGAGGGCCGGCGACTTCGCTCGAGCCGACGCGGTACGCGACGCGCTCTCCGATTCGGGCATCGTGCTCGAGGACGGGCCGGATGGCACTACCTGGCATCGGCGCTGAGGTCGCCGGCGTCCATGCGGTAGCGGCGGCGGCACAGGCCGGGCGAGTGGAGCGACTCGTTGTTGAGCGAAACCGCCTGACGGCTCTGGAGTCGATTGTCATCGTCGCCCGAGTCGGCGGCGCTGAGATCGAGGACGTCGACGACGTCTCCGGCTTGACGGCGACCTCCTCGCCCCAGGGTGTCGTCGCCTTCTGCCGGCCGATCGAGTCGGTCCCACTCGACGTCGCTGCAGGCAGAGTCACGCCGGCGGCACTGGTCGTTCTCGATCATCTCGAGGATCCGCGCAACGTGGGAGCGCTGGCGCGCAGCGCTCTCGCCGCCGGATTCAGCGGATTGGTGCTGCCGGAGCGCAGGGCGGCGCCGTTGGGGGCGACGGCATTCAAGGCGGCGGCCGGGGCGCTGGAACACCTCGACTTGGTCGTTGTCTCATCGGTCGCTGCCGCCATTGCCGATCTACGCGCCATGGATGTCTGGACGGTCGGACTCGACGCCGCCGCGGAGCAGGCGCTCTTTGGCCTAGAGCTTCTGACCGAACCGGTGGCGCTGGTGATCGGCGGCGAGGGCAGCGGCCTGAGCCGCCTCGTCGCCGACCGGGTCGACCTGAAGGCGTCGATCCCGATCGACCCGCGGGTGGAAAGCCTCAATGCGTCGGTGGCGGCCGCGTTGGCCCTTTTCGAGGTGAAGCGCATGAGGGAGGGCAACCGGAGCTAGCGACCAATCGCCCGCCTGCGATTGCCCGCCGAGCGTCGGCGAGGCGATTGCGGCGGCGCGGCACGGCGATCGGGCCTCGCTCCGCTCAGCCCGGGCGAACGGCTGCGCCGGGCGATCTTCCGAGTGGGGCCGGAAGCCGACAGCCAACGGCCAATGGCAAGGGCTGATTGGAGCCGGGTGCCGGATTCGAACCGGCGACATCCGCTTTACAAGAGCGGTGCTCTACCAACTGAGCTAACCCGGCAGACGCGCAAAGCGTAATGGCACCACTGCACCGCTTCGGTCCCGGGCCTCGTTGCCCGTTGCCAGTTGCCAGTTGCCAGTTGCCCGTTCCCCGATGGATGTGGACCGGGCCGGAGAGACGGGGAACAGGAAACGGGAAACGGGAGACGGAATCGCGAAATCCATCACTGCTCGGGAGCCCCCTCGTACCCTCACCTCATGCTGGCCGATCGGGATCGCGCCGTGCTCGAATTCGAGGCTTCGTGGTGGCGCTACCCCGAGCCCAAGGACCGGGCGATACGGGAATACTTGGGGATGAGCGCGACCCGCTACTACCAGGTGCTGCGCCGCTTGCTGGACGATCCCGCCGCCGAGGACGTCGATCCGCTCACCGTGCGTCGGCTGCGCCGCGTACGTGAGGAGGCGCGGGAGCGACGCTTGGCGCGCCGGCTGACCGACGGCAATCCGGTGTCGTGATGACGCCTCCATCGGAACCCGGCGGCGGGATTCGCCGGCTCGGCATCATCGCCTGGAGTCTGCTTGGGAGCCTGCTCCTTCTGGCGGCGATCGGCTGGGTTCTGCTTCGCTTCTGGATCATCCTTCCACCTGTGGTGATCGGCATCGCCATCATCTATGTGCTGAACCCGGTGGTGACCGTTCTGCAGAACCGAGGCGTGGCCCGCTGGCTGGGGTCGTGCCTCTCCTACACAATCCTCCTCGGATTGCTCACGCTGCTCGGCTTCCTGATCATCCCCAGCATCGCCGACCAGGGAAGGGAGCTGGCCGACAACTTCCCCACCATCTACGACGATCTGGTGGCCGATCTCGAGGACTTTGCCGGAAACCTGGGCTTCGACGCGGTCGATCTCCCTTCGTACGACGAGTTGCAGTCCGACTTCGAGGATGGCCAGGGCGCCTTCTTCAGTGATCAGCTGTCGGAGATCACCGACTTCACGCTCGGGGTATTGGAGACGATCTTCCTGGTGATCCTGGCACCGGTGGTTGCCTTCTACGTTCTGCTCGATCTTCCGACCCTGCGGCGCAAGACGATGGAGCTGATCCCACCGCGGCATCGCGCTGAGGTCAGCCATCTCGGGCGCCAGCTGGGTAACGCGGTCGGCGGCTTCTTGCGGGGACAGCTGCTGGTGGCGTTCATCGTCGGGGTGATGACGAGCTTCGGCTTCTGGCTCGTCGATCTGCCGTTCTGGCTGCTCATCGGGATGATCGCCGGGCTGCTCAACATCATCCCCTTTGTGGGACCGTGGGTCGGCGGGACGCTCGGTGTTCTGGTGGCGCTGGCGACCAAGGATCTACAGACGGCGATATGGGCGGCGCTGGTCGCGGTGATCGTGCAGCAGATCGACAACCACTTCGTGAGTCCCACCGTGCTTCGGGCGACGGTGCGGCTACATCCTGCGTTGATCATCCTCGGTCTCATCGCCGGGGCCGCCCTCGGCGGGTTCTGGGGAGTGGTGCTCACGGTCCCGGTGATGGCCACTGTGAAGATCATCACCGGCCACTTCTGGCGGACGAGGGTGCTGGGTCAGCCGTGGGAGGAGGCCACCGCCGACTTCTTCGTTGACCACTCGACCCAGGAGACGCTGCTGGGAAGAATCAGAGCGCGGGATGAACCCGACGAGGCGGCCGAGCCCGAGGAGTGAGCGTTTCCTCCCCCGGAGGGGGAGGTGGAACGTTGCGCCGCCGGAGGTGGCTCCTCCATGCGGAGGCGTTCGAGGTCGGGCAGGGGTCGAACGCCGGAGCTGAATCGGCTGCGGAGCAGAGCGACGCAGACGGAGGGGCGGGCATCGGGGCATCGGCGTCACCCCCTCCCCCCTTCGGGGTACTCCCCCTGAGGGGGGAGAAACGGGCGTCGGGAAAAGCGAAACATCGGACTTGTCCGACTTCACCCGTAATGTCCCCAGTCGGGAAAACGTGTTGCGTGCTGCGAATTGCGAATAGCGCTCGGAGGACCCCTTGACCATTGAACTCGCCGCCACGGATGCCTATCTGAAGGAGACGCCGGCGCAGGTGACCGCCGTCGGTGACGACGGCGTGGTCTTGGAGAGGACCGTCTTCTATCCGCGCGGCGGAGGCCAGCCTGGAGACACCGGCATCCTCGAATACGGGGACGGGTCGCTGGCGATCACCGATACTTTCAAGAAGGCCGGGGTCGTCTATCACGCTCCCGGTGGCTCGACCCCGCCGGTGGGGACCGATGTCGTCGCTCGGATCGACTGGGAGCGGCGCCATCTCCTGATGAGGACCCATACGGCGCTGCACGTTCTGACGGCGGTGATCTGGAGGGACTTCGACGCCAAGGTGACTGGGGGGAACATGGAGCCGGGTCGTGCTCGCATGGACTTCGAGTTGGATTCGATTTCGGTCGAGTTCGGCAAGGAGGTGGAGGGTCTCCTCAATGCGGCGCTTCACGAGGAGCACGAGGTCGAGGTGCTCTTTCTTCCGCGCGCCGAGGCCTTGGCCGACCCGGATCTGATCAGAACAAAGGTCAACCTGATACCCGAGTCAGTCGATCCAATACGGGTGATTCGCATCGGGGATCTCGACAAACAGGCGGACGGCGGCACGCACGTGGCCAACACTCGTGAGGTGGGACCGGTTCGCGTCGTGAAGACCGAGAGCAAGGGCAAGGGCAACAAGCGGATGAGGATCGAGCTCGGGGGCTGAGCCCATGATCGACCTCATCATCCTCCTCTTCCTCGGTCTGCTGCTCGTCCGTGGCTGGACCCGGGGGTTCGTGCGCGAGGCGATGGATCTCGTCGGCTTGATCGTCGGCACGATTCTGGCGTTCCGCCTCGGGCCGGCAGTGGGGTCCGTGGTGTCCGCCATGGCCAACACCTCCGACGAGGCGTCGCGGCTCGTGGGCGGCTTCATCGTTTTCTTTGGGGTCGGCATCGGTGCGGCCTTTGTCAGCAGGGCCATCGAACGGAAGGCTCGCCTACCCGGGCTCAACTTCGTCAACCGCGCCGGGGGCGCCGGCCTGGCGGCTGCCTGGGGGACCTTTCTGGCGACTCTCGTCCTGACTCTCGGCGTGGTGCTGCCGATGCCCCCAGCAGTCGCCGATTCGATCGACGACTCGGCGGTGGCCCGCACCCTGACCAATCCCGACGGCGTGGCCCAGGAAGTGTTCACCGGATTGGCGGGGGATCGGCTCATCGAGACGATGCTCAACCTGCGGCAGGTCCTGGGCACCAGACGTGTGGTCGTCGACCCCGACTCGGTCGTCGAACTGGGCACGGCATCTCTGTCCGAGCTCGAGCGCGACTACGACGCCGCGATGGAGATCTTCGAATGGGTCAACCGGGCGCGGCTGGACGCCGGGGCGGAACCGTTGGCGTGGAGCGATGCCTTGGCCGACGTTGGCGCCGGCCATGCCGTGGAGATGTACTTGCACGGCTACTTCTCACACGATTCTCCAGAGACCGGCGACGTGGGCGACCGGGTCAATGCTGCCGGGATCCCATTCCGCGTGGCGGGTGAGAACCTTGCACTCGCGGCGACGGTCACCGAGGTGCACGAGGGGCTCATGGAGAGCCCCGGCCACCGCTCCAACCTGGAGGCGGTCTTCTACAACCGGATCGGGATAGCCGTCGTGCGCGGCCCGCTCGGCCTGATGACGGTCCAGGTCTTCACGGGCTGACCCGGCCGGCTATGAGCGAGGCGACCGCCTCGGGAACGGCGCCGAACTCTTCCTGATTGGTGAGAACGACGCCGGTGCGGGAACGGCTCACTGCTCGTGCCAGGTCGAGGCGTCCGGTGACGACGATCACGCCTTCCTTGGCACGCGTCAAGCGGCCGATGCGGCGAATCACCCGGGGTGTGACGGCGGGGCCGAGGCCGGCGCTCGTGCCAATGCTTTCGAAATACTCGGCGAGCCGCGCGTCTTCCAGGTGGCGTCGCAGCATGGCGCCCGCTGTGCCGGCATCTGCCAATCCGATGAGCCGGTAGTGCGAATAAAGGTGGGCGACCGCTTCGGGTCCCTCCGCTGGGATCACGGGCTCGGCCGAACGATCCCGGCCCTCCCAAGAGAGGAGGGCCGGGATGAGGTCGATTACGACCAGACGCACTACTCCGCCGGTGGAGGCGGTGGGGGTTGGTCGTCGCGGGGCGCTTCGGGTGCCGCCTCGGGCGCCGCTTCGGGTGTCTGCGGGGCCTCTTCCGCGGCTCGTGGGGCGGCCGATGACTCACCGGCACCGCCCGTCGCTGCTCCTGAGCGGCTCTTCATGAAGTAGTAGAGCGCGGCGAGCACGATGGCGGCGATGACCACGTAGGCCCAGGTGGGGAACCCGTCCGACCCACCGGAGGCGGGGGTCCCCGTGGGGTCCGACTCCGCTTGGATGTTCAAAGAACCACCGAGCACCGGGACGTCCCAGTACAGCCTGTTGCCCTCCTGACGATCAGCGTTGTGGCTGGTGATTGCCCCGGGCATCTCGAAGTACACGCTGGCCGATATGGCGTCCTCGAAGACGGAGGGATCGAACCCTTCGGCCTCCCCACCCAGCGATTCGTCGGCGCTCGCGGTTCCTGACACCGAGACCAGGGAGTCGGTCACGGTTATGTCGAGGTTGTTGAGCAACGAGTTGTCGGTGTCAACCAGCTGCTCCTCGGCCTGTGTCACGTCGTCGACGTCGAACTCGATGATGTAATAGGTCATGTCGCCGCGACGCTCCTCGCGGGTCCTGGCGCCGGGGACGTCGGCGAACTCGTTGCCTTCGAACGGGTCACCCCCTTCGAGGAAGAGCTCGGCGGCCTCGTCGTCGAGCCCGATCTCGGCGATGACCGTCCCGGAGCCGTCCGCGTTGATGATTGTTCCGAAGTTGGTCTCGAGTTTGCACGCGGTGGCAACGAGGGCCAGCAGCGCGGCAACGACGATCAATCGGCGCATGTGGAATCCTTCTCTGGTTGGCGGCCGGCATGGTACAGAGCGGTGATGCCGACTTCGATTCGGTCGGCGCATACGCTGCCGCCGTGGACTCCCGGGCATCACGACTGTACGAGGCACTGGTGTCGGCATTCGGGCCCTTCGTCGCCACGCGGCTCGAGGAGCTCGGTGCCGACCCGGCCGACTTCGAGACGGTGGTGCAAGACACCGCGGCCCGCCTTCGCCGTGGTCTCGAATCGCTGTTGGAGGAGCCGTTTGCCAGCCAGCAGGAGGCGCCGCTCGAGGTGATGCGCGACTGTCTGCAGCTCCTGACTGCTGCCTTGAGAGAGGCTGGGGTGGAGGCACCCGCTCGCGACGCCGGCCAGGAAGAGGTAGCTCCGGACGACCCGTACGATCTCGGACCGGCGTCGGCAGCCGAGTTGGGGGAGGAGGCGCTGCAGGCGTCGCTCGCCTGGGGCGCTGCCAAGGCCGCGGATGTGGCGCGTCCCTTGGCCCTCGTCGTGTCGGCGAACCTCATGGACCTCACCCGCATCGAGGAAGGTGCGCGGGCGGCCGGATACCGCGTCGCCACGGCGAAGCCCGGATCGATGGCCGCCGACGCGGTCGTGGCCTTCGTCGATCTGACGGAAACCGGCGCCGACGAGGCGGTTTCCGCACTGGCGCAGGCGGGGGTCAAAGTCGTCGCCTACGGTCCCCATGTGGACGACGTGGCGATGTTGCGGGCCCGGGCACTCGGGGCGAGTGTCGCCGAGCCGCGCAGCAGGGTGCTCAGGGATCCCGCTTCGTTTCTGCCTCCGCTGGTTTGACCGTCCCCATGCTGGCGGCGGCGAGGATCCCCAGCAGAACCGCGGCTACTCCGATCCATTGCAGGTCGGAGAGGATCTCGTCGAAGAGGATCCGGGCCCAGACGATCGTTGCCGCCGGCTGGAGGAGGAGCATCACCGACGTCTCCAGGGCGGGGAGGCGGGGCAGCGCGAACGCAATGAGCAGCCACCCGCCGGCATGGACGAGCATGCCCAAGGCGATGAGCCAGCCGTGCGCCGGCCATGTCGGCGGTATGGAGAAACCGGGGTCGATCCAGCCGGTAACGGCCATGGCGACGGTGAGAGCGATCGTCACGTCGAGCAGCGGTCCCGCCGTCGGGCCACGCTCGCGATTAGCCGCTCTGAACATCATCAGGAAGCCGGCGTAGAGGAAGCTGGCACCGAGCGCGAGGACAGTCCCGAGCCCGGGCTTCTCGCCGAAAGCATCGTCGGAGCCGACGCCGCCGATGAGCGCCACCCCGACGAGCACGACCGGCACCACGACGAAAGCCGTCGTCGTCGGTTGCTCGCGATGCAGGATCCAGGCCGCGATCCCCACCCAGATGACCTGAGTGTTGGCAACGACCGTGGAAAGACCGGCGCCAACGAACTCGATCGACGTGTGCCACAGCGTGACGTCGCCGGCGAGGAGCACTCCGGCCACGCCTGCCATGAGCCTGAGCCGGCGGGGGCGATTGTCTCCTGACAGCAGCCAAACAACCACCAGCACGGGGAGGGCGTACACGCCGCGGTACAGAGCTGCGGTGGCGGGAGCGACCTCGGCCAGCCTGACGAAGATCGCTGAGAAGGAGATCGTCATGATGCCGACGAGAGCGAGGAGGCGGGTCACGGTCGCCAAACGCTAGTGCTCGTTCCGCTCCTCTCCGCTTCGCGGACGACGACGTCTCCTGAGCCGATACCCTCTGGGGTGCGGCCGACCTCAGGAGGAACCGTTGGACTTCTCCCTCTCCGGTGAGCACGAGGAGTTCCGCCGCGTGGTGCGCGACTTCGCCGAAAGCGAGTTGGCACCCTATTCCGAAGAGTGGGATCGGGAACATCATTTTCCGATCGAGGCCGTGCAGGCGATGGGGGGCCTCGGTCTCTTTGGGCTCATCTTCGACGAGGAGTACGGAGGCGCCGGTGCCGACTTCCTCACCTTCTGCATAGCCCTCGAAGAGGTCGCCCGGGTCGACTCCTCGATGGCGATCACCCTGGAGGCCGGAGTCAGCCTGGGGGTCAACCCGATCCATGCCTACGGCACTCCGGAGCAGAAGGAGCGGTGGTTGCCCGACCTGGTCGCCGGTCGGGCTCTCGCAGCCTTCGGCCTGACCGAGCCGGATGCCGGATCAGACGCCGGAGCGACCAGGACCCGCGCCGAATTGGACGGCGAAGAGTGGGTGATCAACGGTGCCAAGTCCTTCATCACCAACTCGGGCACCGACATCACTTCGGTGACCACGATCACGGCAGTAACGGGACCCGACGAGATCAGCACGATCATCGTGCCGGCCGGCACAGAAGGAATGGTCGTCGAGCCCGCCTATCGCAAGATGGGGTGGCGTGCCTCGGACACCCACGGCCTGCTTTTCGAGGACTGTCGGGTGCCTGTCGACCACCTGCTCGGTGGCCGGGGTCATGGCCTCCATCAATTTCTCGAGATCCTCGACGACGGCCGCATCGCCGTGGGAGCTATGTCGGTGGGGCTGGCGCAGCGTTGCCTCGACGAGAGCGTGGCCTACGCCAAGGAGCGCATGGCATTCGGCCGCCCGATCGGGTCGCATCAGGCCATCGGGTTCAAGATCGCCGACATGCAGGTGGGGGTGGAAGCAGCCCGCCTCCTCACGTACCGCGCTGCCTGGATGAGGGATCGTGGCGACGACTTTCGCGCTGCGGCTGCGGCGGCGAAGCTGTTTGCGTCGGAGGCCGCCGTCGATGCGGCGCGAGCGGCGACCCAGATCTTCGGCGGCTACGGATTCATGGACGAGACCCCGGTGTCGCGGTTCTACCGCGACGCCAAAGTGCTGGAGATTGGGGAGGGCACCAGCGAGATCCAGCGCATCGTCATCGCCCGCTCTCTAGGGCTCTCTGGCTGATCGATATTCCCCCCGGAGGGGTAGAACGTCGCGCCGCCAAAGGCGGCTCCGCCGTGCGGAGGCGTTCGGGACCGGGTAGGACCCGAAAGCCGCAGCCAGATCGTTAACTGATCAAAGATCGGCTGTGGGGGCGGGCGCCGTTGCCGGTCGTAGTGAAGGGAAAGTCGGCTTCGAAGGCATCGTTCCAGGAGCCCAAGTCTCCCTCGCCGTGGTCGTGGCCATCGGATCCTCCGCGGTCGAGGTTCGACCCGGGGGTGATTCCGATGTTGGTCGTGGTGACTTGCGGACATGAACTACAGGGGCTGGGGACTCGGCATGACGTTGACACGGCCAAGCCCCCGCCGCCGAAGTCGATCGGTAGTTTCTTCGATGTGGGAGCCGAGCCTGACAGGCTGAGCAATGGTCCGAAGCGTCACTCGTCCGAGGCCGAAGCTGACCAGCGGTTCCGGCGTCTCTACTTGGATCACGAACGCGACGTTCGTAACTACTGCCGGAGGCGCCTCCCGACCACCGACGTGGATGATGCCGTTGCAGACGTCTTTGTGGTGGCGTGGCGCAAGATCGATGCGCTACCGGGTCCAGCGGAAGTGCGACCCTGGTTGTTTGGGGTGGCTCGCAACGTGGTCCGAAATCTCGAGCGGGCGGCACGCCGCCGGCAGCGGCTCTGGGGTAAGGCGGCAGCGACAGCAGACCGATCACGCCCTGAGGCCGGGCCCGAGGAGGCAGTGGTGAGACTCGGCGACGTAGAGACGGTGCTGGCGGCCCTGGCGACCCTCAAGCCGGCGGATCGGGAGATCCTTCGGTTGAGTAATTGGGAGGAGCTCACGCCGGCGGAGATAGCGCTGGTGCTCAGGATTTCACCAGCGGCGGCAGGTATGAGGGTCAAGCGAGCGTCTGCACGGATGGCAAACGCTCTGGACCGCGGCGGGTACCAGCACCGCGGCGGTAGCTCCCGTTTGTCGGATAGGGACATGAAATGAGTCGCGACAGATTCGTCTCCGATGCCATGAAGAGGGCCAATCCGGTGCCTCCCGGCGACCCCGGGGGCGAGCCGGGAAAATCACCTGACGAGATGCTGGCTCATGTCAAAGCACCAACGAAGCCGACTTCCCATGTCGGTACCACCGATACCACTCCGGTCCGGCACCGTCGCGGGCCCGTTGTCGCCGTGGGTGCTTTCTTGTTCGCCGTTGTCCTCGGTCTCGGGGGCGCCCTGCTCTTCCGTTCGGGCCCAGGGCGACTCACAACACCAATAGAAGAAGCGCCTCCACCGCTCGAGACGGTGCAGTCGATGTTCGATGCGTGGAATCAGGGGGACATCGAGGCCTACATGGCGCTGCAGAGCAGCAGCTTTGTCTCTTCGGCTGCACGAATAATCCTTGAGGGTGCGGAGGACGACCCACAGCTCAACGCGGAGGAGGCGGAGGCGCTGATCCGCGATGACTTCACCTACTGGTTCCTCATTGGCACCGAATGGGAGCTGAGCGAGTGCACTATGCAGCCGGCGCCTTCCGGTGCAGGCGAACAGGTCGACTGCCAGTTGACGGCGAACTCCGCCTTCGAGCGCGCCTACGGCGTGCCCAACGATCCAAAACCGGTGCGGTACACAGTCGAAGAGGGGCTCATCACGGCCGGTTCGACAGAGCGGATCGGTCGCGGTGTGTACACGGCCGCGGCCGCTGACTTCTTCATTTGGGTCCAGGAATCGATCGATGCCGGCAGCTTGGAGTCGTCGAGCGTCCCTTGTCCCACAACCGCCGTGTATCGAGCCCGCCAAGGTCGCGTGCCGAGCGGTGAGTGTTCGCAGTGGATTGCCGACCATCTTCCGCAGTGGATCAGCACCCTCGAGCCGACCGGCTGACATCAGGTGGGCTGGAGCGCGGCACGACATCGACGTACACGCTCGTCCCATTCCCCTGTTGGTCCATGGGGCCACCGGACATGTATCTACGTCAATTCCACAGAGGGGAGAAGCCCTTGAGAAAGGCATCGATCATCACCGCAGTCGTCATGGCCCTAGTGACGACCTCTTGCGGAGGCGATGACGAGGTTGCCGTTGCCGAGGCAGCGGCTGCTTCAACTGCGGCACCGGCGGAAACCACGACGACGACCGCTGCGGCTGCGGAGACCACAACTACTACTGAGGCCCCGGTGCCTTTGGCCGCCATCGACGGCGTGATACACGTCACGCTCTTCAACTGGGAGTTCTCGCCGGTTGCGTCGGCGGTGACATCGGGCGAGCCGATTGTCGTCAATCTGGAGAATCCCTCCTCACACCCGCACACTTGGGCATTGTTGACCGCGGGGACTCAGTGGACTACCTGGGAAGACTTCGACCAAGAGCAGATCCTGGCTACGACACAAGGAATCCCACCGGACGGGACGGACACCCTGCAATTCACCGCGCCCGAGCCGGGCACCTATCAGGTGGTGTGCACCGTCCGCGGCCACATCCAACGCGGGATGGTGGCCGAGTTGGTCGTGGAAGCTTGATCTGAGGCCGCAACCCGATCACGGCACCCGGTACTGATGCAAGTGTCGTCTCCCGAGACCAACCCCTAGACCGGCACCGGCGGCGCCCGCCCCCCAAGCCGCTGATGACTAATGGCTAATGACTAGGGACTAGCGAACCGGAGCGATTCGATAGATGGTCCCGTTGGAGTCGACGACGAGGAGTTCGCCGTCGCCGTCGAGGCCGAAGGAGGCCACCTGGCCGGCGCCCTCGAGCTGCTCCGTCCAGTCCTGTTCCAGCGTCACCTGTCCGTTGTCGTACTTGAACGAGCGAATCATTCCGTTGCACCAGTCGGCGTAGAAGTAGTGGCCGTCCAGTTCAGGGATGGCATTGCCTCGGTAGACGTAGCCGCCGGTGACCGAGCACCCCATCTCGTGGTTGTACTGCAGTACTGGGGGCTCCCACCCCGTCATGTCACACCCGTCCGAAGGCTGGTAGCAGTCGGAGGCCTCGAAGTTGGGCCAGCCGAAGTCGAGGCCGGGACTGTCGATCGAGGCGATGTTGATCTCTTCCCAGTTGGCTTGGCCGACGTCGCCGATGTAGATCAGCCGATCGGTCGTGTCGATGGCGAAGCGCCACGGGTTGCGCAAGCCGTGAGCCCAGATCTCCTCGCGGCCCTCCCCAGAGGTGACGTACGGGTTACTCGTGGGCACCGCGTACGGGTCACCGTTGTCGACGTCCAGGCGCAGGAGATTGCCCTGCAACGACTGCAGGTTCTGGCTGGAGTCATCGCCGAGCCCTCCGTCGCCGAGGGCCACCCACAGGTACCCGTCGGGACCGAACTCGAGCATGCCCGCCCGGTGACGGATGCCCTCCTGATCGACCTCGAACAGGATCGATTCGGTGGAGCGATCGGCCACGCCGGCGCCGAGGCCGGCGGTGGTGAACTCGCTGAGGCGGGAGTCCAGGTCGGCGTCGGTGTAGTAGACGTAGAACCGGCCGTTGGAGGCGTAATCGGGGTGAAAGGCCATGCCGAGCAGGCCGTTTTCGATGCCCCCCGAGCCGACGCGGTCCGTGATGTCGAGAAAAGCCTCGGACCGCAGCCCGGACTCGTCGATCACGACGACCCTGCCCTGGCGCTCCAGGACGAAGATGCGGTCGTCGCCGGGGATTGACCCGGCGAACACCGGAAAGGGGATACCGGACGCCAGAGGCTGCAATCGGAGCCCTTGCAGCGGTGTCAGGTTTCCCGGCTGGCCGGATGCCGTGGTTTCGGTGACGGCCGAAGTCGGTGTGGTGTTTGCCCCGGGCTCGGTGGTTTCTGCGGGCTGCGTGGTGGAAGTGGTGGCGACTGTCGTGCTGGGCGCGGCGGCCGATTCGGCGGCGAAGGGCTCGAAGTAGTAGATGAAGCTGACCAAGCCCACCAGGGCCACTACGACGACCAGCGTGAAGGGGAGGTTGGGGCCCCGGAATAGAGAAAAGAAGCCGCCGGATCCTGCTTCGGGTTGGAAGGCCCTTTGGTCTTCCCAGGGGTCTCGACTGCTCATCGCGTTCCTAAGTTTGGCAGGTCACTTCCATCTGTCGGCCGGGAGAACCTAGCGAACCGACCGGGACCTCACAGCGGCACTACTACGTGCCCGGCGGCGATCACGACTCGCTTCGGACGCGCCGATCCCCGGTGCCGGGAACACCGGGGATCGTTGAGGGGCGTTTGCTTAGCCGGCGGCGTCGGTGGTGGCCTTGTCGCTGGCTGCATCCCGCGCAACGTCGGTGCCGTCGTGCAGGTTGCGCAGGAACTGGACGATGACCTTTCCGTTGCCGTGGGCTTCACGGAGACTCTTCCCGGCTTCACGCAAGTCGGCGCGGCCCTGGGCCAGGATGCCCTGTGCTGGGTCCGGCCAGTCCTCAGGCTGCAACCCGATCACGTTCTCGGCAACCGGATCGGCCAGCCTCTCGCCGGCGGCGATGTTCTCCTCCATCATCTCCAGCAGGCGCCAGGCCTCGTCGACGTCGAAGCCGGCTTCCTCGAAGCGGGCGATGACTTCAGCGAGCTTCTCGGCAAACCCAGCCAGCTTCTCGGCTCCGGCGACCATGGTGTCGGAGACGATGACCTGATGGGTCTTCGGTGCGACCACGTGCCCCACCTGGAAGCTCCCTATCTGCTCGATCAAGGGCCGCAACTCTTCGAAGGTCGTGGCCCCTTCGATCTTGCGGGCCAGGTTCTTGAGCCCGGCTTGAGCGTTGTGGATGTCACCTCGCAACTGTCCGGCGTGCCCCGGCGTGATGTGCCGGCTCTTCTCGATGGCATTGAGCAGGCCGTCGAGGACGGCGAGCTGGCGATCGATGGCGGCGAGGGCGTGCTTCTTGAGCCGGTCCAGGCCGTCGCGGTGGCGGTCGGTCTCGGCGTCACGGGGAGCGACGTCGGTGGTGGCGCGGTCGGTCTCGGTGGTGACGGCGTCGTCGCCCTCCAAGGCGAGCGCTGCCGTGGGGACGGCCACCAGCGCCATTACGAGCGCCAGGATGGTGATTCGTCGGTGCATTACTGCTCCTCGGTTGGGCTCGCTCAAAGGTCGGCGAGCAGGTCGTCCAATTCGTCGAGCAGCGTTTCGAGATCCTCGAATTCGCTCAGCTCTTCGGTCAGGTCTGGAACCGTGACGGTGGTCGTTGTTGAGGACGACGTCGTCGTGGTCGGCTCCGCGGGTTCCGAGGTTGAAGTCGTGGCGGCCTCAGCAGCGGTCGTAGTGGGCGCACTCGTAGTTGCATCCTCAGTCACCTCCACTTCGGCGGCCGGTGTGCTGTCGTCGGTCGTCTCGTTGCCGGGAGAGCACGCGACAAACACCAGGCACGCGGCAACGGCCGTGGTCGTCAGGCGGCTCACATGGCTTGTGACGGTCGGACGCTTCATCTCGGTTCCCTTCATTCCTGACAGCGCAACCTTCGGGCTCCGGTATCAGCGACCCGAAAGGGGTTTGTAAGAGTTCGATGAAGGGCGAAGATCCGCGAAGCGCTTGGTGGTTTGCTTCCTACACTCGACGTCGGCCCTCGTAGCTCAGGGGATAGAGCACCGGTTTCCTAAACCGGGTGTCGCAGGTTCGATTCCTGCCGAGGGCACCGGGGCATCTCACCCTTCGAGTCCTGTTCGGCCTCGAACTGCTCGACGAGGCTCGGGTGCGGCATGTTGTGGGCGCTTGCCTGCCTCCGAAGGAGATTGGTTACTCGGTTCGGGTGGGTGAGTGCATTGACCTGCTGGCAGGGGGCGAGGGTTCGAATCCTGCCGAGGGCACGGAGAAACCCCATGCCAGAGGGCTGTTTTGTTGTCGGGCTGGTAATCCGGTCCCGCCAGCCCAACAAAAACCCAACAGGTGAGGCTTCCCCGCGGAGAAGAGCGGGCTGACGCCTGTCATACGATGGCCTTCGAGTTGATGATGGAAGGCGTCCCGGTGCCGATCATCCAGCGCCAGCTAGGGCACGCCAACCTCGCCACCACGCAGCGGTACCTGGATCACATCGCTCCCAAGGACGTGGTTGAGGCGATGGGGCAGCGGGAGTGGCACATTCACGCCTCGGGATCGGATCGCCGCGGAAACCGCAAGAAGCGATCGTGGCAAGACGTTGGCGTGCGCCGTCGAGCCCTGCAACAAGTAGTCGGCCGACGCTGAGCGACGGTTCAGACGCGGTTTCTTCTAGGTATGTGGAGTTTTCTTCTGGGTGGCCTCCACCGATGAGCCGTGGGGCTCCTTTCCATACGTTCGGCAGGCGACATGCCGCGCAAGCGAAAGGAGTGGTATATGAGACGTAGATTGCTTATCGCTGTTGTCCTGGCCGTGTTGGCGAGCCTCCTGGCAATCCCGGCTCTTGCTGAAGCGGGATCGGCCGAAAGGACGCCGATCTCGGGGCAGATCGAACTGGTCACCATGATCGCGGGCGACCAGCGGTTCACCCCAGGTGGAATCATCCATGAATCCGGCGCTGTTTCAGTGACCACATTCACGGATGACATCGCCGGGACGGTGACCTTCTACTACAAGCGGGTCCATATCTCCGCTGATGGTTCTCATCTGGTGTCGAAGGGTCCCTTTGCCGGTGAGGTCACCTGGCAAGGACGCACGGGCCTGATGGAGGGCATGTTCACCACCGAGTGCAAGTCGGTGGCTGGGCCTTTCACGTTCGCCTGCGATGGAACGATGATCGGCCACGGCTCCGGAGACTTGGAAGGTGTGCAATTCCAGATCGTCTGGGGCTCGGGGTGGTTCCCCTTCGCCTACGAAGGCTTTGCCCTCGACTCGAACGCTGGCTGAGCTTGACCTTGGTCGACATGACGTAGGCGCAGAAGCCCGTCCCCTGGGACGGGCTTTCTGCTGCGTGGATAGGTGCGCGGTCAGTTGGGTATGTTTTGGGGGTGCTTCTCGAGAGGGATCGAGAGGTTGGGCAGCTGGCCGATCTGTTGGCCGGGGTGGAATCTGAAGGGGGCAAGGTCGTCCTGGTCCGCGGCGAGGCAGGGGTGGGCAAGACCTCTCTGGTCAAGGAGTTCGTCGCCCGTCACGCCGATGAGGCCCATGTGCTGTGGGGTGGCTGCGACGATCTGAGCACCCCGCAGCCGTTGGCACCGTTCTACGACATGGCCCGCACCGAGGCCAGCGTTCACGCGGCACTTGCCCAGGGTGACCGCCCGGCCCTGTTCGAAGCACTCCTTGAGTTGCTGGCACGTCAGCTGCGGCCCACGGTGACGGTGGTCGAGGACACCCAGTGGGCCGGGGAAGCGACTCTTGACGCCGTCCGGTACCTAGGCCGGCGCGTTGCTGCCACCAACGGACTCTTGGTGCTGACCTATCGCGATGAGGAGGTCGATCACGACCATCCGCTACGCGGCGTAATCGGTTCCCTCACTCCCGGTGACGTGGCCCGGATTCGTTTGGAGTGTCTCACCCACGACGCGGTTGCCGAGATGCTCGAAGAAAGCTCCGTCGACGTGACCAAGACCATGCGTCTCACCGACGGCAACCCCCTATTCGTCACCGAGATCCTCGCTTCCGGCTCCGACGACGTACCCGGTTCTCTACGCGACTTGGTGCTGGCTCGGGCCGCCAGGCTCGCACCGTCAGCCAAAGACCTGGTCCAGACGCTGTCGGTGATCCCCCAGCTGATCCCGCTCGGTACGGCAAAGCGATTGGCCGGCGCAGAGGACGAGCATCTCCACGAGGCAATCAGCCTCGGTCTGCTTGTGACTGCCGACGAAGCCGTTTCCTTTCGGCATGAGTTGACGCGCCGCGCCATCGAAGAATCACTCACGCTCACCGAGCGGGTCGACGCCAATCGCACGGTTCTGGAAGCTCTCCCCGCCGACACGGATCCCGCCCGCATCGCCCACCACGCACAAGAGGCCGGCGACGTGGACCAACTAATCGAGGCTGCCCCTAGAGCTGCTGCGGCCGCCGCCGCGGTGGGCAGCCATCTCGAGGCTATAGCCCACTACCGCAGCCTGGAGCCCTACTTGGACCAGCTCGATCCCGAAACCAAAGGGGCCATCCTCGACCAGTGGGGGCATGAGCTCAGGCTGGCGGGCCAATTGAAAGAGTCCATGCGAGTGCAGCAGCTACGCGTGGAGCATCATCGGGAGCAAGGCGATCGGCGCGCCGAGGCGGCGGCGCTGGTCGAAAACGCCTTCGCCGTCTTCAACGTGGACTCTGGCGGTGCCGAGGCCCTGATGGAGCAGGCCGTCGACCTCCTCGGGCCCGATGCCGTCGGAGCTGACCTGATCCCGATCTACGAGTTCAAGTCCTACAAGGCGATGATGCTCAACGACTTCGCCGCCGCCAGGGAGTGGGCAGACCGCGCCCTGGACGCGGCTGACCTGGACGGCGACGAGAACCTGATCATCCGCTGTCTAATCAACCTGGGGACGGCGGGGGACGGAGAGGATTATCCGGCCGGAAGGTCCACCCTCGACGAGGCGGTGCGACGGGCCGAGGCGGTGGGTAACTGGCGGGAAGCCAGCCGCGCCTTGCACAACCACGCCTTTGCCGCCGCCGAGGCTCTCGATCTGGCTACTGCCATCGACTACGCGCAACGAGGAATCGCCCTTGCCACCCGCGAGGAGGTCCCCGGCCGGCTCTCCTACGCCAACCTGACCTACGCCAAGGCGCTAGAGATCGCAGGAGAATGGGACGAGGCGGAGAACCTCGCCCAAGACGAACTGGCCTTCCGCGCGCCATTCACTCGATCAATGGCACTTGCGATCGTGGGCGCCATGGAGGCCCGGGCGGGTCGCGCCGGGGCCCGTGACACGCTTCTCGAGGCGTGGCGGATCGCGAGCGATGCGAATGCTCCACAGCGCCTCGCCCCAAATGGCGCTGCGCTGGCCGAGTACGCCTGGATCAGCGGTGACGAGGACATCCCCATCGACGACATCAAGCAAGCGCTTCCCCGCGCCCTCGACACCTTTCCAACCTGGCGTAGCACCGGATTCCTCGCCCTGTGGTTCTGGAAGTTGGGGGAGTTGGATCAAGCACCGGAAGGGATCGCCGAGCCGTATCGGCTCATCATCGACGGCGAACCGCTCACCGCTGCCGAGATGTGGGCTGAGATCGGCTGCCCCTACGAAGAAGCCATCGCCCTATCTCACGGACCCCCCGAATCCCAAATCCAAGCACTGGAGAAACTCGAAGACCTGGGAGCCACTGCTGTGGCTACCAAGACTCGTCAACAACTGCGCGACCAGGGAGTAAGAGTCCCCCGCGGCAAAGCCAAGACCACCCGCACGCACGTTGCCGGTCTTACCGCCCGCCAAGCCGAAGTCCTCGACTTGCTCGCCGAAGGCCTCAGCAACCCCGAGATCGCCGACCGCCTGTTCGTTTCCCCCCGCACCGTCGAACACCACGTCTCCGCGGTGCTATCCAAACTCGACGCCGCCACCCGACAAGAAGCGGTCAGCCGAGCTCGTGAGCAGAGCCTCCTCGCCCCCGCCTAGCCTGGAACGCGATCACGCGGGGCGGCGGTGAGACCGATCTCGACCCCACAAAAAGCCCACAACCCAGCGAGAAACAGGGGGAAACCAAGGGAACTCACGGGACAAGGAACCGTTGAAGACATTGACGTCTAGCGTCAAACCGCAGGTCACAGAAGTGCCCCGAACGGTTTCCTGAACCGGGTGTCGCAGGTTCGATTCCTGCCGAGGGCACGGGGTATCTCACGGTTCGAGTCCTGGTCGGCCTCGAACTGTTCGACGAGGCTTGGGTGCGGCGTGTTGTGGGCGCTTGCCTGCCTCCGAAGGGGATTGGTTGCTCGGTTCGGGTGGGTGACTGCATTGACCTGCTGGCAGGGGGCGAGGGTTCGAATCCTGCCGAGGGCACTGCAAAACCCCATGTCAGACCTTCAGCCCTAGTGCGAATTCACGCTGACGCTGAGCGGCGGCCCGGGCGATTTCGTGGCCCATAAAAAGCCCACAACCCAGCGAGAAACAGGGGGAAACCAAGGGAACTCACGGGACAAGAAGCCGCTGAAATCATTGAGGCTTGGCAGGGCGTCTCGGTGTGTCCGAGGCTGTCCGACCTGCTGACGTGAAAGGAGCCGGAGACTGGCTCCGGCTCCTTCGGTTTGGGTGGGTTGTTCTAGCGCGCCCGCTCTTTGGCGATATTGACCGTGAGTTGACGACCATCAACAGTCGAACCGTCGATGGCTGAGATCGCCTTCTGTGCCTCATCGGCCGAAGACATCTCGACGAAACCGAAGCCACGGGAACGTGCCGTGAAGCGGTCCTCAATGACCTGAGCGCTGGTGACCTCGCCGTGCTCGGCGAAGATCTGTCTCAGCCCGTCTGAGTCGGTGGAGAACGCGAGGTTCCCCACGTAGATATTGGTGGACATTGCTGTGCTCCTTCTGAAGCGTTGAACCGTCGGGAATGGAACGCCCCGCAGCTGGACCCTGGGTCTGTTGCCGAAGGAGTCGACTGAAGGCCATGGGGTTCTGCGGCGACTTCACTCGACGGAACAGAAGAAGCAAAGACAGGCGCCGCACGCAAGTCCGCGTGCGCAGCGCCAAAGGTACCAGTTCCCTTTTCCTACCCATTACCAGCAATCGCAGAGCCGCCCACCGACCGCATGCCGTTGAGGCCGGGATTGGCCCGGTCACCTGCGAAACCGGTGTCTGGGGGCGTCCGAGGCTGGCCGACCCTCCTGGCGGGGCGACACCGGGGATTCTGCGACTCGATGCCGCTGATCCGAAAAGTGGGGTTGTTCACTCCTCGCTTGACTTGTCGGACCGCTGGGCGGCGTCCCGGTTGCGACGTCGCCGCTGTTCCGCTTCTTCGCGGTCGAGAAGACGTTGCTGCTCGGCTTCCTCGTTGGCGGCGCGGCGTCGCTCGTCGGCTTCTTCGCGCTCACGAAGCCGTTTCTGGTCGGGGGTCTCGTCGGCAGGGGGTGTGTCCCGGTCGGGTTCGTTCGCCATGTGTCGACCATACCCGCCAACCAGCGCTCTCCCGCTGAGGACGGTGGAAAATCGCGACGATCCTCGGCCGCCGATTCGGGACGTGGGTCTTCCAGTAAACCCGGCGTCGCGAGAATCATTGAAGGCTACGCGGGCGACCGTGTACACGCCGCCTAGCTCTGTTGTGGTCGGTGCGGGTCTTTTGCTTTTCTGCTTGACCTTCCAGCCGACTAGAAGGCATATGCTCTCGGCGAGAACATCCGTCCACATGGAATCAGCAGGAGACGACGCATGATCACGGTCACCACCAAAGCACAACAGAAGCTGTCAGACATCATCGACTCGCAGGACGCGGCCTCTGGGGTGCGGGTCTCGGTGGTACGCGGTCCACACGGCTGTGTTCACGGTTGGAGCTTGGAATTGGAGGACGATCCAAGAGCCGAGGACCTCGTCTTCACGTTCGGTCAGCTTCAGCTCATCGTGGAACCCGACCTCGCGGTGGCACTGCAAGGTGCCGAGATCGACTACCGCGAGGACGCCAGGGGCATCGGATTCAAGATCGACGTCCACGACTCCGGGGACGGCGGTGGTCACGGCGGGTGTGACCACCACTGACACCACGGAGCCTTCTCTTGGAGCGGCACCCGGCCGACCGACCAACCAATGAGGCCGATGAGATGATCGTCGCTGAGCCCGCCGAAGCCAGCCGGCTCGGGATGTCACCCTCCGACCAGGCTCCTGACGGCAGCAGAACCGGGATACCGAGTTCTCCACTTGTGCTGCCTGGCGGTGGGAGTGGCTTCGTCGTGGATATCGTCGGACGAGGCGCAACGGTGGATCATGTCGGTAGCAAGGCTGCCAGTCTCGACAGGCTCGTGAGACACGGATTCCCGGTGCCGCGCACGCTCGCAGTGACCGCAGAGGCTTACCGAGGATTTGTGGAACACGCCGGACTCAAGCCCACCCTCACCAGCCTCGCTACTGCCGAGCCCTCGCCACCCGATCGAATCGAGCGGGCGGCCGACCAAATCGACGGCCTTTTCCTCAAGGCGCCGATGTCAGAGCAACTCGACACCGAGCTTCGGACCGCCGTCCAGGGTCTGCTGGCTGATGGCCCGATCGCAGTTCGCTCGTCGGCCTCCGCGGAAGATCTTGTATCCGCTTCATTCGCCGGCCAGTACCGCACGGCGCTCAATCTCGAGACCGAAGACGATGCCCTCGATGCGATACGCCTCTGCTGGGCCTCTTTGTGGCGGCCGGCGGCGCGGGTGTATCGGCGGATGATGGGAATCCCCGAAGAGGACTTGGCGATGGGGGTGGCCCTGCAGGCGATGGTGCTGGCAAGCCATGCTGGGGTGGTCTTCTCTCGCGATCCGCTTGGAGACTCCGGCGCAGCGCGCGTAGAAGTCGTCGAAGGGCTCGGCGAGGCGCTGGTCTCAGGCGAAGTTACCCCCGACGACTACCGGGTCGATCGAGCGACGTTGGAGGTGCGAGGCGACCAGGAGATGGGTGCCCCCGATTTCCTGGAGAATCTGGTGCGCATTTGCTTGCGGGTCGAGCGGCGCATGGGAATGCCCCAAGATGTCGAGTGGGCGTACGACGGTGAGACGGTTGTCCTGCTACAGACGCGGCCGATCACGAGGCGGACCTCGCGGCGACCCGACGACGACGGGTTCGACACGGAGCCTCGAGGCGGGCACACGTACACGCCGCTGGGCGTAGGCGAGATGCTGCCGGGCACCTTGCCTCCTCTTCTGTGGAGCATCAACGGTCCGATGCTGTCCGACGCATTCTGTCGACTCTTCAGCGACCTCGGCATAGACACTCAGGATTGGAGGCACTCACCAGTTGTCGCTCGATTCCGAGGCCGGGCGGTTCTCGATCTGTCGATCCTCAGGGACGCCGCGGCGTCTTTGCCGGGGGGATCTGCCGCGGAGGTGGAGCGGCAGTACCTGGGCCGCTCCTTGACGTCCGAGGCCGCGGTAGGGAGAAACGGAAGCCTTCGCCAATTGCTCGCCGGTCTCAAGGCAGCTCGACTTCGGAATCGCGTCGAGGATGAGGTCGAGCTCTTCGTCGATGCCGCCAGTTTCGTTCCCGTGCTCCGTGTCAATATCCACGAGCTGTCGACGCGTCGACTGCTTGCATACCAGTCGCGCATTCGCGACCTGGCGTGGCGGGGCTACCACGCCGAGGTGGCAGCTTCTGCCGGCGCCGCTGCTTCGTATCGAGGTCTGGAAATCGCTCTCGAGAGGTGGATCGGAAGCAGGTCCGCGGCTCTCTGGGCACAGCGCGTCACCTCGGTTCGGGCCGCCGGCGACCAACCTGGGGTGACTCTGACGGGCGAGCTCTGGGATGCGTACATCGAGAGCGTCTGTGACCGCTCGACGTGTGATTGCCTCTTCGGCGAGAAGCTGGAGAACGCAGCGCCAGAAGCGACCGCGGCGAACGACGGCGGCCTCGAGTTCCTGGAAGATCTCTATCGGATGATGCGCCATTTCGGCAGCATGGCGGTATACGCCGGCCCCACCTGGGACGAGGCGTCGTCGGCCGCCTGCGAATGCGACGACCCGATGGCCTGCTGCCGGGACGGTTTCCACCGGCAATCCAACGCTGAGCGAGAGACAAGGGAGCAGGCTTTGGCCGCGCTCATGTCGTGTCTCAGGAGTTCGTGGAAGTGGCGCCTGACGAGGATTCTGACCGGGCAGCTTGTCGACATGCGCCGCCGAGTGCTGCGAAAGCTCATCGCCGACGCCACCCGGTACCTGTCGCTTCGAGAGAGAAGTAAGAGCGCCCTGCTCATCCTGGGCGGCGAAGAACGCCGCCTCATCCTTGAGGCCGCCCGGCGCTTGTGGGCGTCCGGCGCTCTGAGCACGGACGCGGATGTCCTCCTCCTTTCGGACGACGAGCTGAAGAAGATGTTGCTGGGAGGCGAGCCGGTTTCCGCCAGAGAGATCGAGTTTCGCCGCGCGGCTTACATCCGGGCCGAGGAAGGGGAGCCGCTACCTGAGACGTTCGAGGGTCAGCCGGGGTCGGGTGAAGACGCTTCGGTGGGGGAAGACCGGTTGACGGGGAGGGCCACCAGCCCGGGTGTGTATCGCGGCACCGTTCGAGTCCTCTCTTCAGTCGCTTCTGGTTCCAAGCTCGAGCCGGGGGAGATCATCGTGGCCCCCAGGACGGATCCCAGTTGGACACCGTTGTTCGCGATCGCCGGAGGGATCGTGCTCGAAGAGGGCGGCCCCCTGTCGCACGCCGCCATAGTCGCGCGCGAGCTAGGAATTCCCGCGGTGCTCAGTGTGAAGGGTGCCACTCAGACCCTCGGCGATGGGGACCTGATCGTCATCAACGGTACCGAGGGAGAGGTGACCCGGATCGAGGCGGAGCGGATGGTGGCCGGATGAGAAGGATCTCTGATCTCGAAACCTTCAATCGCCACGTGCTGCGGCGTGATGCGGGGCTGGCGGACACCGATGTCTTCGGGACGAACGTCTTCGTACCGGGTCTCATGGGGGCAGGGATTCTTCTGTCAGCGGCTCTGTTGGTGTCCGACGGGATTCAAGCCCTGGTTCCCAGCCTGGGTTTGCGACGCCGGATCAACGTGGCCCGGGGTGTGCGGGGAACCGTGGTAGAAGTCGCCGCGGCGGCGGGTCTTCCGGTCGATCATCACAGTCTCTTGCCTCGCAGACCTCGGTCGCGCTGGTTCTACGGCCTGGTCGCTGTTGTCACAGGCTTGCTCGCGGTGCTGGCAACGACCTGGGGTTTCGACGCATTTTGGGGTCACACCCGCTTCGAGGGAAACGCAATCGTCATCGTCTTCGGGCTGGTCGCCGGCGTGGCCAATGCGATAATCAGCGCGACCTCTGCGGCGCTCGCAGCATACGGTGAGAATCTCCCGCGTCGATTGACGCGACTCGTCCAGGCGACCGTTGCCGGACGAATGCAGTCGCCGCCCGACGATCGAGTTGCTCGTGCCCGGCTCCTCATCCCGAATCTGAGTGAAGGAGATCAGAGATGACCAAAAAGCAGGTGGCGACCATCATGCTGTTGGGATTCGTGACCTATACGGGCGTGTACTTCTTCGTCTATCTCTGGCGGGCGTTCCGAGTCGAAGAACCGCAGGGCGTTCAAGTCGTGGGCCTCTGGCACGGCGATCACATGACACGAGCCATCCTCGTGTCCGTCATCTTCCTCATCGGGCTGGTCCTGATCCTGAACCTGGCAGTTCTGCGCCGCCAGAACGGGGCGGGCCATCTACGGCTCCGAGCAGACCTTCACCAGTGGTTGGTCGAACAAGGCCGCGAGATGAATGAGGATCCGTCTCGTTTGGCCGATAGAGCCGTTGCCCGGTACCGGGACCAATTGGCCGGAACTGCGAACAGGTGATGTGTCGAGAATCCTGCCCGATGCCATGTTGGAGCGAGCTGATTTGACCGCTCGGTGCCTCGGGGAGACCCGGTTGGTCGACGGAGCCGCATCATGGTGACACCACACCTCAGCATTCGTGCCGGGAACCCGGACTTCCTCGACCTCGATTGGAGGCAGCCGGTTTACGAGTGGTCGACGGGACGGCTCGTCGACATGCCCTCCGGTATTCATCGACATCCCGTCGTGTTCGTGGCGTACGAGGAGGGGATCTATGCCATCAAAGAGCTGCCGCTTCGACTTGCTCGGCACGAGCAGGACGTCTTGCGGAGGCTCGAAGATCGCACCAAGCGGTCGGCGCGGCTCGCCGGGTTCGTGGTGCGACCATGGGTCGATCCTCACGACGAGTGGTCTGCAGCAGTGATCACTCGATACGTTGAGTTCGGCTTCCCCTACCGGGAACTGGTGACCGCTGGTGGCTTCGGTCCTCGACGAGACCAGATGTTGGATGCTTTCGCCGGTCTCATGGTCGAGTTGCATCTGGCCGGTTGCTTCTGGGGCGACTGCTCGCTTTCCAACGTCTTGTACAGGTATGACGCGGGTGCGATCGAAGCCGTAATGGTCGATGCCGAGACCTCACGGCTCTATGAGAGCCTCAGCGATGGCCAGCGGATCGAGGATCTCGGGATCATGCAAGAGAACGTCGCCGGTGAAATGGCCGATATCGCCGCGAGCCATGGACTCGACCTCGAGAGGGCAGACCTGGAGCTCGGAATCGACATCTTGGGTCGATACGAGGGGCTCTGGGACGAGCTGAGCGAAGAATTGATCATTGGACCCCAAGAACACTTCATGATTCGAGGGCGCATCAACCGACTCAACGATTTGGGTTTTGTTGTGGAGGGCGTCGAGCTCGAGCCGTCCGGGACGGGGGATCGCGTTAGGTTGGACGCGCGGGTGGGCGGACGTATCTATCACTCGCAACGCCTCCGCGAGCGAACCGGAGTGGATGCATCGGAAAACCAAGCCCGGCAGCTGCTGTCCGACCTCACTTATCACGAAGCCAGGATCGGCACCGAGTCCGCGAGCAACCCTGCTGTGGCGGCCATTGAGTGGCGAGTATCTGTGTTCGAACCGGCTGTGGCCAAGATCGGCGAGGTGAGGCCGAGCGCGGATCCTGTCCAGGGCTACTGCGACATGCTCCATCACCGCTTCCGGCTCGCCTCTGCCGAGGGCCGAGACATCCCCAACGAGGAAGCACTCTCCAGCTGGATCGAATCCGGGTTCCCCGGTTACCCCCTCGATGCCTAAGGGGTGATCCGTCTCTCTAGCTTGAGGTCTCTTCGCCTTGCACACCGGCTCCGCTCAGAAACAGCTCGACCACTTGAGCGGCGGTCTCATCGATCGAGCGACTCGCGGCGCTCCGCTCGGCAGGTGGCATGGCGACGTCTTCTGGGATACCCCTGACGACGGCAGCCAACTCGAGGAATGTGGAAGCGAGGAACTCTGGGTCGTAGTCGACTAGCTCGCCCGCGACCACGGCTTCGGCCATCAGACCTTCGACCGGGCGCAGCAAACCTTCGACGTAGCGGGTCGAGACGTGGCTCCGGGTTGCTTCGCTGACGTAGCGAGTCGCGTCATAGAGCCGTAGATCCAATGTCTCCTTGCGCGGATCATCGGAGTGGAGCAGGGCCAAGTCATGCAACCTGGCGCGTAGCTCGCCGCCCCCGCTCAGCGTCGCCTGGACGCGAGCGGCGTCGGCATCGATCATGCGCAGCGCAACCTCCTTGAAGACCTCCTCCTTGCCGCCGGGGAAGTGGTGATAGATGCTGGGACGCCGAATGCCGACCTCCTCAGCCACACGCCGCATGGAGATCCCGCGATAACCGGCGTCGAGCAACTGGTCGGTGAAGCGATCGAGAATCCTTTCACGGGTGGATGCATTGGACACTGGTGCCCCTTCCCCAGGAACACTACCTAACCGTAGGTAGGGTACTCCGGTGTGACCCCTTTGACAAGGCGGCCTTGACACGAAGAATTGAGTCCCTATAATTTTAGAGGAAAGCGAAAGTTATAGGGGGTTCAAATGTCGAGTCTCAGAGAGCGCAAGAAGGAACAGACGAGACAGCACATCATCACCGTTGCGGCCGCCCGCGTCGTCGACCAGGGCGTCGACGCCACGACGATGGAAGACGTTGCCGCGGCAGCAGAGGTCTCGGTGGGGACCCTGTACAACTACTTCGGGTCGAAGAGCGCTCTGCTGCTGGCCGTCGTCGCCGACGACGTCGAGGATCTGGCGAGTCGAGGCGCGGCCGTGCTCGAAGATCCCGGGCTGGAACCCGCCGACGCCGCAGCGCGAATCATCGACATCTACCTCGACATCTACCTCGATCTTGGTCGCGATCTGATGCGCGAAGTGGTGCACGCCTCATTCGGGGCCGGAGTCAAGGATCTGCTTCCCGAGCTGATCCGAATCGACGAACAGCTGATGGACCAACTCCGAAGCCTCATCACCCGATTCCGGGGCGAGCGACTGGTCACGACCAACGTGCCACCCGAGGACGCAGTGATGCTCCTCTTCTCGATCGTTGCGGCGAATCTCATGGTCTTTGTCAGTCTCGAGGATCTGACCGAGGCCGATATCCGCGATCAGGTGCGCAGGCAGGTCCAAGCAGCGTTCCGCGGCCTGAGCGCCGAGCACGACTCCCCACCCGACAGGACCGCGCCCGCAGCAGATGCCGACGCCGGCCCCACCGAATCCCCTCGGCGCCCGAACTAGTGGACGAACGAAGACGAGTACTCAAGGAGAACTGATGACGTACGACACCGATGCCCAGGGCACCCCGCAGAAAGGGCTGATCCTGGGGTTCCTATCTCTCACGACCTTCATGGTCTTCCTGGACATGGACGTCGTGAACACCGCACTTCCGGCGATGGCGCGTGATCTGACGGCATCGAACTCCGCGCTGGTGTGGATTGTCAACATGTATGCGTTGATCCTGGCGGGGTTCTTGCTGGTGGCGGGAACGACCGGCGACCGCTACGGACGTAGAAAGGCGCTGGGCGCCGGCCTCGCCATATTCGGCGCCGGAGCGGTTGGAGCCGCTCTTGCCGACACGACCACGACTCTCATCGTCATGCGTGGAGTGCAGGGCTTGGGCGCCGCCTTCGCTGTGCCCTCAACGCTGTCGATCATCACTGATGTCTTCCCGCGTGAGGAACGCGCCAAGGCGATCGCCACATGGACGGCCATCGCGAGCCTCTCGATCTTCGTTGGGCCCGCTCTCGGCGGGATCTTGGTGGACAAGATCAACTGGAACGCGGTGTTCTGGGCGCACGTGCCGCTGGTCGTCGTCGGCCTCTACGGGCTGAGGTTCATCCCCGAGTCGCGAGACGAGCGACGCATCCCCCTTGATGTCCCCGGAGCTTTGCTCTCCACGGGAGGAGTGTTGGCGCTGGTGTACGGCATCATTCAGGGTGGCGAAGCCGGTTGGACGTCGGCGGAGATTCTCGGCGTCTTCGCGACTGGCGCCGTTCTGCTCGGCGCATTTGCAGCAGTCGAGGTTCGCAGTGAGTACCCGATGCTTCCGTTCAGGTACTTCAAGCAAAAGGACTTCACCGGCGCGTTCATGGTCCAGCTGCTCACCTTCATGGGGATGATTGCCATCTTCTTCTTCTTGACGCAGTTCTTCCAGATCGTCCAGGATCGCAGCGCCTTCGCCACCGGTCTCGCACTGACACCCTCGGCCTTTGGAATGGTCATCGGCGCGTGGATTGCTGGTGAGGCGGTGAAGAAACTGGGCCCGCGAGCGGTGGTGGCGATAGCCACGTTGGTCGTCATGGTCGCGATGGGGCTATTCACTCAGATTCAGATAGACACGGCCTACTGGGTCGCCGCGGTCGGCATCATCATCTTCGGTCTCGGGGCCGGCTTGGGGATGCCCGCTTTGACCGACACGATCATGGCTTCGGTACCGGTGAACGATGCCGGTATCGGATCAGCCATGAACGACCTCAGCCGCAACCTCGGCAGCGCCCTCGGAGTGGCATCCGTCGGCGCGGTCGTCACCAACATCTATCGCGTGGACGTGACTCGAGAGATCGGCGGGCTGGTTCCAGCGGGGGTGGCAGAAGCCGTGGGGAATAGCGTGGGAGCGGTTGAGGCCATAGCCGCGGATCTGCCCGCCGACACCGCCGAGCTGCTCATCCAGACCGCCGACTCGACGTTTGTCGACGCCATCAACATCGGCTTCGTTGCGGCCGCAGGGGTCGTCTTCATGGCCTTGGTCGCCGTCTTCGCACTGATCCCGAAGCAGATGCGAGCTCAGGCAGAGCTGGCGACAGAGGGCGCACCGCCGCGCGGGGAGAAAGGGTCCGACCTACCTGTGGCGATGCAGGGTTCGGCGTCAGAGACCGGAGGTTGATGATCTCGTGGTTCGGTTGGTCGTCGCTCTTCTTTGACGCCGAAGCCCCCCAGCGGCTGGAGGGGCAGTCACCGCAGGTCCCTCCTCTCGACGGTGACTGCCCTCCGGCTGTCCAGCCCATCGCCCGACGCCGCCGAAGCCGCCTAGACGGTTCTCGGGCCGCGGCGAGGCGGTGAGAGGTGCCCGAGATGTCCGCGCAATGGCTCGGGATCGCGGGCACTGCTCTCGTCGCGGCTGCGTACGTCCCTCAAGTGCTCCACATCATCAGGGCGAGGTGTGCCGGCGGGGTCAGCGTCCCGGCGTACTTGGCTTGGAGTTCTGCCGCGGCGTTTCTGCTCGCGTACGCGGTTGCATCGGGGGATGCCGTCTTCATCGTCCTGCAGATGTACCAGCTGGTTGCGCTGAGCTCGATCGCCCTGGTTTCGTTCCACCATCGAGGATCCTGTGACGCTCATTGCGGAGAGTCTGCTCGAACACGGCGGCGGGTATCCGAGCGCAGTGAGCTGGTGCGGGGCGCCGCGCCCCGCTGATCTTGCTCGCCTCTCGAGGATGGCGCCGATTAGGGCCACCGGAGCCCCTGGCCTCAGACTGTCCGTCCAATTACCCAGTAGGGAGGGAGCCAGGGGCCCCGACGGCAATTGAAGGCAACGTCGCGCCACCCCGACGGCGGGGATAGGGGAGAAGGCCTGCGCCGAGAAGGCCACTAGGCCTCATCGAAGTAGTCGCGAGGCCGGGTGCCGCCCGATCCTCTAGGGGCCTCGGATCAGGAAGACAGGGTGACGAGGAGCCTCTCGGATGAAATCCTCGGTGGATGACTCCGTAGTCACATCGAAGTAGGGACGGACGATGGGCACCTGCTCGAGGTAGCGCTTGAGGATGGGGGCGGCGTAATCGGCCGACAGTTCTTTGATCGCAGCTGTAGCTGCCCGTCGACCGCGAATGAGAGTTACGGTGCCGGCCGCCCGAGCGTTGTGGACCCAGCCCACTGCTCCGTACGGGGCCACCAGGAATCGTCGTCCCCCATGTTCGACTAGCTGGACGGGGACGCGCCGTTCCCGTCCGGTTCGTCGACCGACTGTGATGAGAACATGTCCGCCGCGCGGCCCTACGCCGAGACGAACAGCGACCTTCGTGAGCAAGTTGACGATCTGCCTGGCTATGCCCGTCCGGTAGGCCTTGACCATGTGGCTGCCTCGGCGCTCAGCCGTCTGGGCCGGATACCGGCAGCTTGCGGCCGCCCGCGCCGTCGCTGGAGCCGACCATCCTCATCATCGGCCGGGGTGCGTTGATGTGCGCCCCGCTTTTCAGGCCGTAGGCACCCAGCGTTTCTCCAACCTGCTTCACCCAAACTCGCGCGACCACCCAATCGGGTGCCATGCGGAACACGGGACGCGTCGGCACCTCAATGTGATATCCCTCGCCGGTCGAGAAGATGCGGTGCGCCCACCGCCGCTCCCGCAGCAGGGTGACCGTTCGATCGAGAAGACTCTCCAGGTTCTCGGGATCGTCCCTACCGCGATCGACTTCGAGCAGCAGGGGGTTCACGCCGGCGGGTTTCTGGCACTGCGCATCGGAGTAGAGCATCAGGCTGCGGACCGCGAACTCGGAGTCCGGCGGGTTGTCGATCAGTTCCTGGACTTTGACGCATTCCGTGTCCCCTTCGCCTACGGTCCGATCGGTGGGGTCGGGGTGATCACCGAGGCGGATCTCGACCCACAGTCTCCCCCTCTCTGCGGGTGGCACCGACCAAAAGGACGCTTCGGTATCGATCACGGTTGTCCGTTCGTCGACGTGTCTTCAACACCAGGAATGATGCCTCGTTCAAGGGCTCTGGGCACCTCGCGGGTACGCTGGCCGCCGTGATGGAGGGGGCAACGATCCACGAAGCGGCTCGCTCTTGGGCCGCGCCGTCCTTGTCATCGGGCGCCATCTCGGGAGTAGTGGTTGTCTTCGGCTTCACGATCCTCCACAACATCTTCATCGCTGACATCTGGTTCAACGTCGGCCCAATGCTGTTCGCCGGTGCTCTGTGCGGGTTTTGCGTCGCCTGGAGCTACCGGGCATCAGCTACCCGGCATTCGACCGCAGCTTGGTTCGGTCACGCCGGTCTCTATGCCGTCGAGATGATCGCCCTCGGCGCGGTGTCACTGCTTGTGTTGCAGCCTCAGTTCACGATGGCGGAATTGTTGGTGGCCGACGACGCCTTCGACCGGCTCCTTCCTCCCTCAGTGCCTCTGATGATCGGTGCGATGGTGGTGGGGACGATCCTGTTCTGGCTCTACTACGGCCGTCGTCCGGCGGCGCTTGCTCCGATCCTGGTCACACAGGTCCTGCTGGTGTTCCTCCTGGGTCATCAGTTCGCCTTTCTCGGCCTGGTCGAGTCGTCTTCGCTTCTGCTCGTGGCTTTCGGCGAATTCGCCCTCATCACCGTCGGCCTCGCCGCGGCGTATTGCCTGGTCGCGATGTGGTCGACAAGGGCTCGGAAAGGGTTGCGAGTTGGTACCTCGGCCTGAGGTCGGAGTCGGGACCCCTGGGGATCCCCTGGGGACACCTAGCGAACGAAGAGGTAGATGGCGACGAAGGCCCCGGCGACCACACCCTGAAACATAGGAACCGCGTATGAGAACCGGTCGCGCTTCGCGAGTGCCCATCCCAGGGAGTTGACCGAGGTGTAGAGGAGGGCGCCGGCGGCCACGCCGGCGAGGATCGGCGCCCATGCGGCGTCCAGGAACAGCCCCACTCCGGCGGCCAGCGCCGCAGCTGCGGTGGCGTACTCAGCCAGCCAGTGTGGCCAGAAGAGCGTTCCCGAGTCGGGATCGCGAGCGGCGAGCAACCCCTGCGACAGGTCGATCTGGTCACCGGCGACGATGTCGCGGGTCCAGATCGCGGCGATGGCGAGGCCGTTGATGATCAGCACCACGGCGGCAGCGATGTCCATTCCAGCCTCCCGAGCGTGATGGTGGCCGCCCGGCGCGATCGCAGGGCGGAGGGCCACACCGTGCATTCCGCTGCGGTCAACTGCCAGAGCCGACCGACCCATGCAGCCCGTGGGATCCCGATCCACACGTAATCTCATGTCGTGACCGTCGACACGAAGACGCTGCGATGGCTGCTCGACGGTGACCCCGCGATCCGCTGGCAGGTGAAGCGCGACCTACTCGATGCCCCGGAGGGCGAGGTTGAATCGGAGCGGCGGCGGGTCGCCACCGAGGGCTGGGGCGCCGACCTGTTGGCGAAGCAGGACCCGGAGGGCACCTGGGCCGGCGGACTCTACGGCCCGAAGTGGGTATCCACGACCTATACGCTCCTGCTGCTGCGTCACTGTGGGGTTTCGGCAGACACGCCTGCAGCCCGCCGCGGTGTCGGACTGCTGTGGGACGGGGCGCGCTACTTCGATGGTGGCCTGACCGCGGCGCGATCGATCGATGCCCCCGAGGCGTGCATCACTGCGATGTATGTCGCCCTTGCCCATTTCTTTGGCTTCGAGGATCCCCGTGTTGGCGCCGCAGTCGAGTGGCTCCTCGCCAACCAGCTCGCCGACGGCGGGTGGAACTGTCGCAACGTCCGCTTCGGCGATCTCCACAGCTCGTTCCACACGACGATCTCGACGCTGGAGGCGCTCGCCGAGGCGGATCGGGCGCGACCGGCTCCCGACGTTCGGTCGGCAATCGGGGCCGGCGGGGAGTTCCTGCTGGCCCACCGTCTGTTCAAATCACACCGTACCGGCGAGGTGGCCGATCCGGCCTTCACCAGGCTGTCGTTTCCGCCGCGCTGGCACTACGACGTACTGCGCGGTCTCGACCATTTCCGCGCCGTTGGTGCACCGGTGGAGGAACGCCACGGCGACGCCCTGGACCTGCTCCGCAAGCGGCGACGCCGCGACCGGTCCTGGCCGGTTCAGCAGAAGTACTCGGGGAGGGTCTGGTTCGACATGGAGCGCACCGGCGGTCCGAGCCGCTGGAACACGCTGCGGGCGCAGCGCGTCTTGCGCTGGGCAGAGGGCGCTCCGGGCCAATAGTTCAGCCCCCGAGGACGAACGGCTCTATCGGCAATCGTCGAACTTCACTAGTGAAGGCTTTCACAAGAGGTGAGCACCAACGAGGGAGGACACCCGTGACCGTCGAGAACACTGCCCCCGAAGCCGAGGTGGCCCTGAGCCTGGATCTCAAGGGGCTGCTGTGCCCACTGCCGGTCGTCAAGATCAGTAAGGCGATCAAGGAAGTCGAGGTCGGCCAGGTCGTCGAGGCCACAGCCACCGATCCGGGGGTCATGGCCGACATCCCGGCGTGGGCGAAGAGCACCGGCAACGACCTTCTCGTCATGGACAAGGAAGGCGACCACTTCCTCTTCCGCGTCCGCCGCGTCAACTAGCCGGTTCGCCAGATGAGCTTCGACAGTGCCCTGCACTTCGTCGAGTACCCGCTCCAGATCGCGGCGCTGACCTGGATGGCCGTGCTCTACACGGTCAAAGCGGTACAGCTGTCACGGTTGCCGATGCCTTGGGATCAGGCACCCGGGCGCGGCGACCGAGCGGCGGGGATCAGGCGTTCCTATGCGGGCATCTTCCTGCCGTGGACCCGGGAGAGCAGCAAGAACCATCTGTGGCGCTGGTTTGAGTTCGGCGCCTATCACGTCGGTGCGGCGGTGGCGATCTTCATCACCTTCAGCCTGCCGTTCGCACCGGGAATCATGACCCGGCCGGTCAGCGTCGCCCTCGCCGTGCTCATCGTTCCGGCCTTCTTGCTGGGGTTTCTCAAGTTGGCGCGCCGTCTGGCGACGCCGGAACTGCGCTACGTCAGTACGCCCGACGACTACTTCTCGGTGATCACCCTGCAGGCGTTCTTCTTCGCGGCGGTCATGGTGCTGCTCCTGGACACACCGGGGTGGCGGATGACGTACTTCCTGGTGACGGCGGCGTTCCTCTTCTACGTCCCCTTCTCCAAGATCTCGCACTACGTCTACTACTTCTTCGCCCACTACCTCACCGGGGCTCGCTATGGCTGGCGGGGTGTCGCCCCAGAAAGGGGCAGGCCATGAGGGTCGACCTCGACACCGGCACAGGGATTTCGCTCGGGGAGCGCGCTCGAGGCGAATTGGAGAAGCGGTTCAACCGTTTGGTGGGCGTCTCCGCTACCAACCTCTGCACCCACTGCGGATGGTGCATCGACTCCTGCCACGTCTATCTGGCGACCGGAGATGAGCGGCTGACCCCGGTCGCCAAGGCCGAGCAGGTCCGGGCCCACTACAAGCGGTCCCACGATTGGCTCAGCCGCATCGCGCCGAAGTGGACCGGCGCCAAGAAAGAACTGACCGAAGACGACGTCGACTCCTGGGTCGAAGCCGCCTTCACCGCCTGCACGCTCTGCGAGCGATGCGTCATCAACTGTCCGATGGGCGTCGAGACACCGCAGCTGCTCGCCGCTGCTCGCGGGACGCTCACCGCTCTGGGCAAGGCTCCCGAGATACTCGATCAGCTGGCCGAGGCTGCACTCGCCCGGGAGGAGTATCTGACCGATTTCAAGGAGTTCTTCCTGGATCAGATCAAGATCCTCGAGGAGGAGGTGCAAGAGAAGCTCGGTGATCCGTCGGCGCGAATCCCGGTCGACGAACCGGCCGAGATCCTGTACGTGCCGCTTTCGGGGGCACACACCATCGTCCCCCAAGCGATCGTCTTCAACGCCCTAGGCCTTTCCTGGTCGCTGAGCATGTTCGATGCCGCCAACTACGCGATGTTTCTCAACGACGTGCCGCGCGCCAAGAAGATCGCCTCTCGGGTGATCTCGGAGGGGGAGCGGCTCGGTGCCAAGCAACTCGTCATTTCCGAATGCGGCCACGCCTACGCCGCTTTCAAATGGGAGGCCCCCAAGTGGTTTGGGCATCCCTTGCCGTTCGAGGTGAAGAGCGTCGTCGAACTTCTCTTCGAGTACGTCGATGCAGGGGTCTTGGAGTTGGACCCGCAGCGCAACTCGGAGCCGATCACATACCACGACCCATGCAACCTGGGGCGCAAAGGTGGAGTGTTCGAGGAACCTCGCGCCGTCATCCGAGCCTCGTCGGTCGACTACCGGGAGATGACTCCGAGCCGGGCACAGAACTTCTGCTGCGGCGGCGGCGGCGGCCTCGTGGCCCAACTCGACCTCGAGGAACAGCGGATCGCCTTCGGCCGGCCGAAGGCGGAGCAGATCAAGGCGACGGGCGCCTCGCGGGTCATTACTTCGTGCGACAACTGCCGTCATCAGATCACCGAGCTCGGCGAGCACTACGCGATCGACTTGAGGGTGCAGAGCGTCACCGAGCTCCTGGTGGACGCTCTCGTCACAACGACGGCTCCCGCCGACTCATAGGAGGAGAACCAGAATGGAAAACGGACAGCGGAGCATGGCGATCATCGCCTCGCAGGGAACTCTCGACTGGGCGTATCCGCCGTACATCCTCGCCTCGACGGGGGCCGCCATGGACATGAAGGTCGAGATCTTCCACACGTTCTACGGCCTCGCTCTGCTCAAGAAGAAGATCAAGGCAAAGGTGGCCCCGCACGCCAACCCGGCGATGCCGATGAAGATGCCGTTCGGCCCGGAGGGCTTTCAGAAAGTCGAGTGGCCGATCCCCAATCTCGTGATGGGCAACGTTCCCGGCTTCAACCGGCTGGCGACGAGGCTGATGAAGCGAACCTTCAAGAAGAAGGGCGTGGCCACAGTCGCAGAACTGCGGGACATGAGCATGGACCTGGGGGCGAGGCTCATCGGCTGCCAGATGACCATGGACGTGTTCGGCTTCGATCTCGACGACTTCATCCCAGGCGTCGAGATCGCCGGCGCCGCGGCGTTCCTCGATTTCGCTGCCGACGCCGACATCCAGCTGTTCGTCTAGGGGCTGGGCACCGCCGGGCCCAAGCATCCGGCGCCAGCCGCATAATCTTCGGTAGGAGCAACGAAGAAAGTCATCCATGGCAGGTTCCCCGGAGCGGTCTCCGCTGCAGCGGTTGGGATATCGCAATCCCTGGCTTTGGCTGATCCCTCTGGTGGTGGCCCTCTTCCTCGGGCTGCTGGCGGTGTCACGAGTAGGTGAAAACCGGCTCATCGATGCGACGGCGCGGACCTCGTCCACCACGACTTCGGAGGCTCCACAGGCGACCGAGGCTCCGGCCGCGTTGGCCTCTCTCGTGCCGGTCGCCTGCCGGGCGCGTCCCGAGGCGGTTACCGCCGAGTGCTACGACGCCTATCTCCCGGCGTCCCCCACGGCCACCGCCGATGAGCTCGTGGTGATCCATGTCGCAGTTGTGCCGGGTGCTGCGGATGCCCCCGACGATCCGGTGCTGATGCTCCACGGCGGGCCGGCCGTCCCGATGATGGCCGACTTCCTGCCTCGCGTCGGCGACGGCTTTCAACAGATGTACGGGAATCGCGACGTCATCCTCTTCGATCAGCGTGGCACCGGCCTGGCCGCACCGCGCCTCGACTGTCCTCTCGACGAGACCTACCACGACTCTCTCTCCAGGGGCACCAGGGAAAGCAGCCTCGAGTGGCTGGCGCGCAAGGCGCGACCGTGCATGACCAACGTCGCGGACGCCGATCTCGCCGACTACACACCGGCGGCGATCGCGGCCGACGCGGCCACGATTGTGGAGATGCTGGGGTATGAGTCGGTGAACCTCTTCGGGTCGTCGTTCGGCAGCCGAATCGCCATCACCTACGCCGCGGCGGAGCCCACGGCGGTGCGCTCGATGGTGCTCGAAGGGCCCTATCCACCGAACATCGACGGGGTGGCGCGGCGGGGCGAGGCTGCGATGGCCGGGCTGCAGGCGCTGTTCGCCGCCTGCCGCGATGACGCCGCGTGCGGCGCGGCGTACCCGGATCTCGAAGCGACGTTGAGCGCGATCGTGACGCGTCTCGATGAGGTTCCGGTGATTCTCGCCGGCGGGGAGATAATCAACGGCCGCCGCTTCATGGAGGTCGTGTATCGGTCCGGCTATTCCAGCACGGGGTTGCAGCGGATCCCTCGCCTCATCGCCGACACCGATGGAGGCGACCTGGCGGTTCTGCGCGAGCAGCTCGACGCCACGGCGTCCACCGCGGAAGGCATCGACGCCGTCGCCTACTTCGCCACCATCTGTGCGACGACATCGCCTTCGAGCGAGGCCGCTCTCTCCGCGACCGTCGCCACCCTGCCGGCGGGCGTTGCGGACTACTTCGCCGACCTCGGCGGCGCAACGCTCGATCTGTGTCGAAGCCTGAACCTGATGGGCTCGGGCTCGTTCGTCGGGCCGACCGACGTACCGACCCTGTACCTGGTCGGGCGGTTCGACCCGGTGACCCCGCCGGCGTGGACTCACGAGGGGGCCGAAGGATCCTGGCCCGGAGCGATCGCGGAGTTCTCCTACGGCACCCACGCCAACCTCTTCGAAGAGGCCTGCGCTCCTCAATTCGTCGCCGAGTTCGTGGCGACGCTCTCCTCCTCCCCGCCCCCCTGCTTGGGTGACCAGGTGCAGATCGACTTCGACCTCTGAGGGCGCCCCGCTGAGCGCATCACCGGCGACCTAACCTGGTGCGGTCGTCTAGACGGCACGGGAGTCATGGCAGAGAACGCCTTGGACTGGTCGCAGTTCAGAGCGGTCCTCTTCGACCTCGACGGAGTGGTGACGTCCACAGCGCGGCTTCACGCGGCCGCCTGGAAGTCCGCGTTCGATGCGTTCCTCGCCGAAGTTGCTCCCGAACAGAGGCCGTTCGACGTGGGTTCGGACTACCGGCGTTACGTCGACGGTTTGCCCCGCTACGACGGCGTGGCCGGGTTCCTCGCGTCGCGCGGCCTTCATCTTCCTTGGGGCGACGTGGCGGACCCCCCGGGACACGACACGGTGTGCGCCCTGGGCAACGCCAAGAACGCCAGGTTCAACGCGATCCTGGAGACGGAGGGTGCCGACGCCTTCCCCGATGCTCTGGAGTTGCTTGCTCACCTCGAGTCGATAGGAGTGCCGGCGGCGATCGTGACCTCGTCGGCGAACCGTCGCGCCATCCTGGAATCAGTCGGCCTCACCGACCGCTTCTCCGTCCACATCGACGGAATCGTCGCCGCTCAATTGGGGCTGCGCGGCAAGCCGGCACCCGATGCCTTCCTGCAGGCGGCGGATCGGCTTGGGGTGACTCCCCCCGACGGCGTCGTGCTCGAAGACGCCGTCAGCGGGGTGGCCGCAGGCAAGGCTGGGGGTTTCGGTCTCGTGATTGGGGTCGATCGCATTGGCTCGACCGAAGATCTGGTCGAGGCCGGCGCAGACATGGTTACCTCCGATCTGACGGAACTCATCGGAGGCGGTGGCTGGCCGGGTTATCCCTTCACCCCGGAGCCATGGGGCCTGACCCGAGAAGGGCTGGCCCCAGATCTCATTGGCGTTGACGAGACGCTGTTTTCGCTCGGCAACGGCAATCTCGGAGTGCGCGCCGCGTTCGCTCAGGGCACGCCGGTTCACGAGCCCGGCACGCTGCTCAACGGCTTCCATGAGTCCTGGCCGCTTGTCTATCCCGAGCCCGCCCACGGCTATGCCAGCAAGGGTCAGACGATTCTCTACGTCCCCGAAGCCACTCACCTCAGCGTGCGCTGGAACGGAGTGCGGCTCGACCTGAGCACGGCTCGGCTGCGCCGCCGTCTCGACTTCCGTACCGGGATCTTGACGACCTCGGCCGAATGGCCCGAGGCGACGGTGAGCTGGGAGAGGCTGGTGTCACTGCGCCACCCAGACGTCTTTGCCCAAAGGGTCATCGTCGATGCCAAGGAGAGTGGCGATCTCGAGATCCAGAGCAGGATCTTCAACCATCTCGACGTGGAACGAACGGGGCGCGACGTCCAGTTGTTCGAGCCCGGCGAGGAGGTCGATCCCCGGCTGGCCCCGGCCTTCGGTCGGCGGGTGCTGCAGATGGGCGATCGCTATGCCGCCGGAACGACCTGCGTGCTGGCCTATCGCACGACGTCGTCGGATCTTCCCCTGGCCGTGGCCAGCAGGGTGGAAAGCTCGCTCGACACATCGGGGTGGTCCATCGCAGACGGCGACCGGGCCGCACTCAACGGGACGGCCCACGCCGAGCCCGGCAGCAGGCACTCCACGGAAACCGTCGTGGCATACAGGCGCGACGACGACGCCACGGCGGCACTCGAATATGTGGAGAGCATGGGCGACTTCTCCACTCTCGTCGCAGAACAGGAGAAGGAGTTGGCCTCGCTTTGGGCGACCTCGGACGTGGTGATCGATGGGGATCCGATCGCCCAGCAGGCAGTGCGCTACGCCATCCTCCAGATGCACTGGGCCTCCGCCTCATTGGACGGCCACGGCGTGCCGGCGCGCGGGCTCAGCGGGCGTTCCTACGAGGGTCACCACTTCTGGGATTCCGACGTCTTCGTGATGCCATTCTTGGCGGCCGCCAACCCCGACGCGGCGCGCCGGATGCTGCAGTACCGCTACGAAATGCTGCCCCAGGCGCGAAAACGCGCGGCCGAGCTGGCGGTGGAAGGCGCCCTCTTTCCCTGGCGCACCATCACCGGTGAGGAAGCATCGGCCTACTTTCCCGGTGGCACCGCCCAGTTCCATATCGATGCCGACGTGATCCGCGGAGTGCGTCGCTACCTGGCGTGGACCGGCGACGACGAGACCCTGTGGTCGATGGGTGTGGAGATGGCGGTCGAGACCGCCCGGATGTGGGCCAGCCTGGGCTTCTGGGACGACGACGGGTTCCACTTCCACGGCGTGACCGGGCCCGACGAATACACGGCGCTGGTCAACGACAACGCCTACACGAACCAGATGGCGCGCATGAATCTTCGTTTTGCCGCCGAGGCCACGGATCGGATGCGGGTCGAGCAGCGGGCTCGATTCGAGCGGTTGACGGAACGGATCGAACTGGGCGACGAGGAGGCGGGGGAGTGGCGCCGTATCGCCGACGCCATCGTCGTGCTGCGCGATGACGAACTCGGCGTCACGGCACAGGACGCCACCTTTCTCTCGTTGCAGGAATGGGATTGGGACACGCCGCGGGACAAGTACCCGCTGCTGTTGCACTTCCATCCGCTGGTGATCTACCGCCACCGCCTGCTCAAGCAGGCCGACGTGGTGATGGCGCACTTCTTACTGCCCGAGGACACGCCGCTGGAGCAACGCCGGGCCGACTTCGACTTCTACGATCCGTTGACGACCGGAGACTCGTCGCTGTCGCCTGCGATCCAGTCGGCGGTGGCGGCCCAGGTGGGCCGGGATGCGGAGGCTTGGCGCTACTTCCGCGAGGCGGCCACCCTCGATTTGGCTGATCGCGCCGGCAGCGCCGCCAACGGGATCCACTTGGCGGGTGCCGCTGGGGTGTGGCTGGCGGTGGTGCGGGGATTCGTGGGCCTGGAATTGGAACCCGACGGCATCACAACCGACCCCCGGCTCCCCGAGAGCTGGAAGTCGGTGACCCTCAAGCTCCAGGTCGCGGGCAAGCCGGTGGAGGTGCGTGTCGACCGGCAATAGCCGATCCGCAATCCGCAATTTCGCAATTCGCAATTCGCTTCCGAACGGATTGCGGATTGCGTATCGCGCCTCCTGCGATGACCCCATAGTCCGCGCAACGCGTCCCGACCTCTGAGACACCCCCGAGACACCGGCATGATTGTGTGCTGGTGGGCGGTCAACCGGGGGCATGGAGCCCACGCCGGCTCGGAGGAAGCCAGCCCGGCCGGCGTGGTCTTTGCCCCTCGCTTCGCTCGGACCCCCCTCCCTGGGACGCTTCGCTCCCGAGGTACTCCCCCCTGCGGGGGGAGAAATGTCCCCCCTCCCTGGGTCGCTTCGCTCCCGAGGTACTCCCCCCTACTGGGGGAGAAATTGGTTCTGGAGTTGTGGGACGTCGTTTCCTCCCCCTTAGGGGGAGGTGCCGAGCGAAGCGAGGCGGAGGGGGTAGGCGCAC